>OGQM01000505.1_pt1 | contig 34669 bp, 35 predicted proteins | sample 1553191 | NCBI WGS metagenome assembly OGQM01 (sample SAMEA2579954, study PRJEB22360) | human gut metagenome | biome: human gut; feature: human-associated habitat; material: faeces | place: Denmark | collected 2008/2010 | reverse complement strand
AATAAAAAATAGCCCTAAAGCTATTTTTTAATTTCTACCAAGTCCTACTTTTCTAAATACATCTAAAGTCTTTTCCTTAGCTATCTCACAAGTCTTTTCTCTTCCCTTATCAAGTATATCATCAAGCATAGTACCATTAATAATTTCATTATATTTAGTTTGAATATTCGAAAGTACGCTAACAACCAAATCAGCTACTTCTTTCTTAAAGTTTCCATAATTATAATCTTTAAAATAATCTTCTGCTTCCTCTATAGATATATTTTTCAAAGAAGAATATATAGTAAGTAAATTAGAAACTCCAGGTTTATTATCTTTGTCATAATATATTTTATTATCACTATCTGTAACAGCAGACATTATCTTCTTTCTAATTGTTTTTTCATCATCCAAAAGAAGAATTACACCTTTATAAGTTTCATCACTCTTACTCATCTTTTTAGTAGGTTCTTGAAGATCCATAATCTTAACACCAACCTCCGACATCATAGGTTCTGGCATTTTAAAAGTATCACCATAAGTTTTATTAAATCTAAGAGCAATATCCCTAGCAAGTTCAACATGTTGTTTTTGATCAATTCCAACCGGAACATAGTCAGCATCATATAAAAGAATATCTGCTGCCATAAGTATAGGATAAGTAAATAAACCAACAGTTACATTTTCTCCCTTACTAGACTTATCCTTGTATTGTGTCATTCTAGAAGCTTCCCCCATATAAGTAGTACATTCTAAAACCCATGACAAATTAGCATGATATAAATTTTCAGATTGTAAATATATCGTATTCTTATCAGGATCAACACCACAAGCCAAATATAAAGCTACATTTTTTCTAATTCTTTCCCTTAACATTTTAGGATCCTGTTTAACAGTAATAGCGTGCATATCAGGTACAAACATAAAAGAATCATATTCATCCTGAAGCTTAACCATTTGATTAATACAACCAATTAGACTTCCTAAAGTAAGCTCTCCACTAGGTTTTAAACCAGTTAAAATTCTTTTCATATTACACCTCTTTCTCATTAATTATATTATAATATAACATTTTTTTCAATATTAGTATCAAAAAAAATAATTTTATGTTATAATTACGAAGTGAGGTATTTATATGATGTACAATATTAGTTTTTACTTTATATTATTTCTAATATACTCCATAATAGGTTGGATACTAGAAGTAATAACCGTCTTTATCGAAACAAAAAAAATTATCAATAGAGGTTTCATGTTAGGACCATACTGTCCTATTTATGGATATTCAAGTATTATAATGATATTTTATTTAAATCATTATAAAAATAACCCATTAACTGTCTTCTTATTAGCGGTAATAATATGCAGTTTTGTTGAGTATCTAATAAGCTATATAATGGAAAAATTATTTTCTGCCAGATGGTGGGATTATTCTCATAGAAAATTCAACATCAATGGAAGAGTATGTTTAACAAATGCTTTCCTATTTGGTGTTTTAGGAGTAATATTAGTCTATATAGCTAATCCATTCTTCACAGAAATATTATCAAAAATAAACAAAAACACATTAACAATAATAGGTATAATCCTAATAATACTATTTGTAAGTGATCTAATAACATCCCTAATAGTAACATTTAATCTAAAGAGTAAAATTAAAAACTTAAATATAGATATAACTGAAGAATTAAATAAAAAAATAAAAGAATTATTAGAAACAAAAGTATTAAATAGAAGAATATTAAAAGCTTATCCAAAATATAGAGTCAATATAATAAAAAAATATTCCAAAACAAAACATGAAAAACTAAAAGATAAAATAGAAAAAGTTAAAGACAAATTAAAAAATAGCTAAAGCTATTTTTTAATTTTACTCTTTACAAGCCTAAACATCCTAGTAAATAAGTTTCTAGCAGAACCACTAATTGCATATAAAATAAGAGATGCAACCACTATTACTAGTACAAATAATAATCCCAATTTAAGTACTGTCATAATAAAACCAATGCTAGTACTTAAAAATAAACTTTCTATAGGCTTCAATATAATTGCTAATAAAACAAATAAAACTGTAGAAATAATATAATACTTAAGTACATCAAGCATCTTAATATTTTTAAACACTCGTCTAGCTGCCAAACTAGATTTAAGTAGAATATTAATAAAGAATGCAATCACAGTACCAATAAGTACACCATCAATACCATAATATTTAACTAATATAATAGATAAAAATAAATTAGTCAATGCACATATAAATATATGCTTTTTATTTTCTTTAAATAACCCATCAGCATTAATTATAGCCACTAGCGGATAATATAAAATATTTAAAAACAATGTCAAAGTAAATAAAACAATAGTAAGATATCCAAGTATATAATTATCTTTACCAACCCATACCGATACAAAGCCTCTAATACCAATCATAAATGTAATGCACATACAAAATCCAATAAGTACAAACAAAGCAAAAAACTCTTTATACAAAGGATATACCCTATCATCTTCTTTTTTAGCAAAAACATTACCAAATGAATATACCGAGGAAAGTTCAATTCTAGAGGCAATTTCGTTTAAAAATCTAAGAATATAATTATAAGTTGTATAAATACTAACCATTATTGGACCATTAAATCCCATAAGAAGTAAAGCATCAACATTATTAAGAATTAAAAATCCAACTTGTGTCCAAGCCAAATCCTTAGTCATCTTAACCATCGAAGTATTCTTCTTATCTATTTCATGAAGTTCTGGATATTTCTTTTTAACAACAATTCTATTAATAATCTCCTCTAAAATCTTCATAATAAGGATAACAATAGCAATAGACTCAAGTGTTCTAAACTTAACAGTAACAATTACAATCAAAATATCACATAAAAGTTTTACACCATTAAATATAAGTGAATAAACATATTTTTCTTGAGCAGCACTAAGTACTGCCATAAAAGTTTGTCCCTTACCAAAATAAGAAATTAAATAAGAAGTTGATATGATAAAGAAACAAATAAGTGAAGGCAACATATACCCACTCTCAAAATGATAAAATAAATATAATCCTAGTGTTACTAAGCAAATAATACCCAATATAATAAAACCTATTATCTTAAATATTTTTCTAGCCCCACCATATATAGCATTAATATCATTCTTATTTTTCTCTGCAAAAGGTTTATATAAACTATATATAACAGCATCAGAAAAACCAGCTTGTGCTAAAAACACATAAGATATAATTTGATTAATTGTTTGATAATAACCATTACCAACATCTCCAATATAAGTAATTAGTACATTCATCTTAACAAGACCAACAATACCAATTAAAAGATAAGGTAAGATATCACATACCATATTTAAAAATATTTTTTTTGTTCTCATAAGTACACTTCCCTATATATATAATACCATATTTTAATTTTTATATAAAGAAAAATATACTAATTTTACAAATCACTTATTCTCATACATAATTAAAGCCGTAAAACAATATATCTGTTCTTCTCCATACATACAGCAAGAATTACTAAGTTTAATATCAATAACTTCAGGATTATTTTCTTCTAAAAACTTATTAATATCTTCTTCTAAATCCTTCTCATGTTCCTCATCAAAAATCTTAACTTTCACATTATCACCAAAAAAAGTATATAGCCAAATCTATATACTTTTTGTCGTATTTTATTATCCTCTTTTTACTTCATAATAAATTTTATTTTCTTCACCATTATCATCAGTATATTCTAAATATAATTTAAAATTAATATTACCAGTATCAGCAGTAGTATTAATAGTACCATTAAGCTTAATTTTATCAGCACTATCCTTTCTTAAAGTTACAGGATCATCAAATATACCAACAGAAGGAAAAGCATCTTCATTCATATAATCATGAACAAGTAAAGCCTTCACATTATACATATTTATTTCAGGCTTATCAATAACAATACTATAATCAACCTTTTCATTATCATCCTTATTTCTAATAATATTAAAATAAGTATCAAAATCAAGACTATCCTCTTCATCATAAACATCTTGTGATTCCAAATCATTTTTATATTCTAAATAAGCATACTTCTCATTCTCTTCTTTAGTAGAACAACCCACTAAAAAAAGCAAACCAACAATTATAAACAAATACCTTTTCATTTAATTTTTTCCTCAATTCTAAGTAATCTATTATATTTAGAAGTTCTCTCTCCCCTAGATAAAGAACCAGTCTTAATCTGTCCTAAATTAAGTCCAACTGCAAAATCCGCTATATAATTATCCTCTGTCTCACCACTACGATGAGATATAATAGTTTTATAATTATTCTTTTTTGCAAGCATAATAGTATCAAGCATTTCACTTACAGTACCAATTTGATTAGGTTTAATCAAAATAGCATTAGCAATTTCCATTTTTATACCATCTTCTAACAACTTTTTATTAGTAACAAATAAATCATCACCAACAAGCTGAATATCAGATAATTCCTTTGTCATAAGTTTCCATCCATCATAATCATCTTCAGCCATACCATCTTCTATTGATATAATGTGATACTTATCAATAAGTTTTCTATAATAACCAATAAGTTCTAAACTACTATAATTTTTACCTTCCAATACATAATATCCATCATGATATATTTCTGAAGCAGCAACATCAAGACCAATAAATATATCCTTACCCAAAATATAACCACTTTTTTGAATAGCCATACTAATAAGTTCTAAAGCCTCTTCTGCATCAGATATAAGAGGAGCAAATCCACCTTCATCACCTACTCCACATAACAAACCCTTTTCCTTAAGAACACTCTTTAAAGTATTAAATACTTCACTACCCATTCTTAAATTTTCTCTATATTCACCTTTACTAGGAATAATCATAAATTCTTGAAAATCAAGATTATTATTAGCATGAACTCCCCCATTTAAAATATTCATCATACATCTAGGCATACTATAATCATTTCCTAAGTATTCATAAAGTTCTTTATTATTCTCCAAAGCATTTGCTTTAAGCACCGCAAGTGATACTCCAAGTATAGCATTAGCACCCAAATTACTCTTATTAGAAGTACCATCCTTTTTTATCATAACTTCATCAATTTCTCTTAAATTATTAGCATCCATACCAACTATTAAATGATTAATAATATTATTAACATTACTAACTGCCTTAAGTACACCTTTACCATGATATCTATTATTATCATTATCTCTAAGTTCTAAAGCCTCTCTTTTTCCCGTAGAAGCACCACTAGGAACAGAAGCAATACCTTTTATTCCAGATTCCAATAAAACCTCAACTTCAACAGTAGGATTTCCTCTAGAATCTAATATTTCTCTAGCATAAACATTACATATCTTACTCACTTACATACCCTCCTAGTTAATTATAAAACATAAGTAAAGAAAAATCAAGTCAAGAAAAAAAGAACATTTACATGTTCTAATAAGAGTCAACATTAATTTTAACTAGTTTATTATCTTGATTAAAAGATGCTGCTTGAACTATAGTTCTAATCGAATTAATAGTCTTACCACCATGACCAATTACTTTAGCCATATCATCACCATTAACCATAACTTCAATTAATACAGTATTATCCTCATCTGACTCAAATTCCTTTACCGATACTGATTCTGAATCATTAACAAGACCTTTAATAATAAGCTCTGTAAGTTCTACTAAACTATTATTCATTACTTACCTTGTTTTAAATTATGAAACTTTTCCATAATTCCTGATTTACTAAATAAATTTTTAACAGTATCAGTTGGAATAGCACCATTATTAAGCCATTTAATAGCAGCCTCTTCATCAATTTTAATTTCAGCAGGTGTAACTAAAGGATTATAAGTACCAATATTTTCAATAAATCTACCATCTCTAGGACTTCTTGAATCCGCTACAACAACACGATAAAAAGGTGCCTTCTTAGCTCCCATTCTCTTAAGTCTAATCTTAACTGCCATATATATCCCTCGCTTTCCTAAAATATTCTATCACAAAAAAAATATACTGTCAACCATTTTATGTTACAGTATATTTATATTATTATAAATTATTCACTATTTTCTTAACACGCATACATTTATTATAATCTTTCTTTCTCGAAGTACCACCTATTACTAATTTAATATTACTATCAAAATCCTCTATATTAGTATGATTAAATCTTATAACCCTACCAGTTTGAAAAGAATCAAAATTAGATAATTCCAAATATTTTTTACACAAATAAGAAAACTCTTCCTTAGAATAATTATATCCCCTTTCCAAATAAATGACTTTAGTATAATTAATACCACTATAAGACTCAATAACAAGTACAGGAATATCATCATAATTTCTATATAAATAACAATAATAATCAACATTACGATTACTACCACTAGAAGCCAAACAATAATAATCATAATCAAAAGAATTAAGTATATTAACCCTATCATTAGCAGGAATAATTTTATTTATTCTATCCCTACTATTATTACCACTATTAACACCACTTCTTCTAACAACAGTATCACAATCAGGCATAGTAAAATTTACAGTAACTAATTTTTCCTTATCATATTCTAGCAAATCATCCCTATATGCAGTATTAAGATAATCAATATAAGCAATAATACTATCACTAGCTTTATCCATTTCCTTAGTATAATCTACAGTAGAAGCAATACGTTCCCACATTAAATAAGAATATTCATGATTAATAATACTAGTAACATCATATAATTCTTTAATCTTATCAGATACAGGTCTATTCAAATATTTTTCATTTAATTTTCCCATTATTTCATCCTGTACTTTTTTATTATATTTAATAACACATGCCTCTTTATATAATTGATAATCAGATATTTTAGCTCTATAATTAACATCAGATGCATTTTTATATCCATCAGTAGAATATACAAATAATCTAGTTCTACAATCGCTACCAATAGCTTCTAAATATAAATTATTATCATCATCATAAGTAAGAACATATTTACTTGGCCACATCAAATCAAAAACAGATGGACCCAAACTTCTAATTTTACAAAGAATAGCATAATTAAAATATAAAGGCAAATAATCACTATTAATTTCAACATTTCTAAAAGGAATTCCATTATCCCTAATATAATTATCAATCTTATCTAAAAAATAAAACATAAAATCATCCCCAAAAATCGACAATTATATTACCATATATTAAGAAAAAAGTCAAAAAAACTACAAAAAATGTAGTTTTTAATCACCATTATCCTTAATACCACTAACAGTACCAGTAAGCATACTACCATCAACAGAAGAATAAGTAACAACAGCACTATAAGTACCTGCATCTTCTTTTTCTTGTGCCTCTTCTAAATTACTAAGCCATATAACAAGCTTAAAGTTTTTAGTAGTAGGATTAACTTCAGTAGCATTTCCCAATATAAAATGTTCACCTAACGATAAACCAGAAGAAGTACCATTAGGTATAGAAGTTTTACTCAAATAAATTTCATCATTATCATCAAGTACCATATAACTAAGATGTTCAATATTATTAACAGTAAAATCAATTTTACCAATAACATCTTGTGCTTTAGAAAAATTAGACAAAGAAAACGAAAACACATTACAAGCACCATAACCATTATCATCAATACAATTATGCTTATAAGCAGTCATAATATCTTCATCTCTCGTTGGAATAAGTTTGATACCAGCGGTCATATCAGATACACCAAGTCCAAGTTGAACACGACCAGCAGATACAGATACAGCATTAAGCTTACTTTTATTACTAACTGTAAAATAAGAAAAAGTAGCTCCTATAAGTAATATACTAACACTAAGAATAGTGGTAATAAGTAAAAATTTATTAACTTTATTACTATCCATATCTATCATCCCTTACTATAAATATAATACCAAATAATTAATATTTTTGCAATATAAAAAGTAAAAGATTATTACTCTCTTACTTTCAAAATATTACATATATCATCAATATTATCCATATTAATTTCAGTACTAAGACTATTAGCCATATCTTTAATTTCAATTATTCCACTAGTAATTTCATTTTCCCCAATAATAATAACATAAGGAATATTATTCTTATCAGCCTTCTCTAGTATTTTACCAAGCTTTTTACTTTTCATTTCAATAAGTACCTTAATACCATTACTTCTAAGTTTACTAGCAAATTTTAAACACTCAATATTAGTATTCATTGGGATAACAAGAACATCATATAAAGACTCATCATAATCATTCTCAAGAATTTCACATATAGGAACAATTCCAAATGATATACCTACAGCAGGATAGTTATTACCATCATCAATAAAATTAGTAATAATCTTATCATATCTACCACCGCCACCTAAAGCACAAGTAAGTCTTTGCCTCTTATCAAATACTTCCCATATCGTACCAGTATAAATTTCAAGTCCTCTAGCCAAATATGGTGTAAACTTACACTCAGTAAGACCAAGTTTATCAATATAATCAAATAATTCACTAATTTCATTTCTACCTTGTACAAACATATCATTATCAATAGAAAGTTTAGCAATATCATTTATAGATAATTTAAAATAACCAAATAACTTATCAAGCTTATCAGAAGAAATATCAAATTCTTTAAGTTCCTCTCTAACACCATTTTCACCTATTTTAGCTAATTTATCTACTGACAAAATAACTTTATTAATAATATCATCATCAATTCCAGCAGCGCTAATGAGTCCTTGCAATAATTTTCTATTATTAATTTCAATATAAATATCAATACCAAGTTTTTTGTAGCAGGAAACAGTCATTTCAAGCATTTCAGCCTCAATATAAGAACCTTCAATACCACATACATCAACATCACACTGATAAAATTCTCTAGCTCTACCACTTTTAACAGGGCCATCTCTAAATACCTTACCAATTTCATATCTCTTAAAAGGTAAACTGATATTTTTATTAACATTCATACTAATAACCTTAGCAAAAGGTACAGTAAGATCATATCTAAGACCAAGTTCTCTATCACCTTGATCATTCAAAGTATATACTTCCTTTAAAATTTCACTACCACCAGCATACTTACTAGCAAGTAAATCATAATAACACAAAATACTACTATCAAGCGGTAAATAACCATACTTCTCAAAAGTATCCGTAAGTATATTAACTACACGTCTTTTAATAATTTCCTTATTAGGTAAACTATCCGAAGTACCCTTAACATTCATAAGTTTCATATCTTTCACCTCTACTCTTTAACTTTATATCTCATTTTAAAATTAACTTTAGTTAAATCCATCAAATCAGTAATTGTAACATAATCACATTCTTTACCAGAATCAGAAAACTTAACCGAAATTCCACCCTTATGAGACCAATAATCCAAATTAGGTATAAAATCATCAACCAAAATAATACCCTTAGGATCAATAAAATCAGCCTTAGCAATAGCTTTAGGAACAACATTAACCTTAACACCAGGCAACATCTTATCAAAATACTTAATCTTAGAAACGCCCTCATTATCAGAATTAATATGTGTAAGTATTTCTATATCATAATAATTACATAACTCTTTAATTTTATCTATAGAATTATCTATTTGACCACATTCATCTATATATTTATCCCAATCTAATTTAGAAAAATACATACTTGTAGCTTCAGCAGTAGTAATACCAAGCTCTCTTAATTTTTCATAGATTCTTTTAGAAACAGTATCCAGAATAACTCCATCACAATCTAAATATAATTTTTGCATAAAACACCCCTAATCTAAAATAGAATTAACCTCTTCACTTCCACTATAAAATTCTATAATTTTTTTATTAGAAACTTTAACAATAGTAGGATTCTCAACTTTTAAATCACTAATATCATCTACTATTCCAGAAGGCTCACCAACATAATTACTATTAAAGCCATCATTTAAATCAACCCTATATACTTTACTAGATAAACTATCTACATTATTACTAATACTATCATTCTTATCACTACTATCATAATAGTAAACATAATACTCATCATCGCCTTGATTCAAAGTATCAACCGCTAATATTTTATTAGAAACAGTATTATCATTATTAGTATCACTACTAGTATCATCTTTCTTCTTATCAAACCAAGAAAAATCTTTAGTAATAAATAATCCAGTAATTAAATATAAAACACCAAAAACTAATACAAGTACACCTAATATAGTTAATAAAGATTTAGGTTTAAGTTCATTAGCTTCTTTTTTCTTAATTTGTACTTCTTTAACATTTCTTCCTTCTCTTTTAGCTTGTTTTCTTTTAAGTTCTCTTCCCATTCATAACACCTCTTAATAATTATAATATATAAATCAAACTTTGTAAATTAATAAAACACATTCTTTAAATATAATCCCTCAGGATTAGCCGTTTTTCCAGCAGTCCTTCTATCTTCACTATGAAGGATACTAATAATTTCTTCACTTTTTCTTTTACCTTCACCAACTTCAATCAAAAGACCAACCATATTTCTTACCATATATCTCAAAAAACCAGTTCCAACAAAAATCAAAGTAATTTTATTCAAATCCTTAGGATCCCTAATAAGATTAGTTTGAGATATCGTCCTAACATAATCATCCTTTTCATCATCACTCTTAGTAAAGGACTTAAAATTATGCGTTCCCTCAAAATATTTCATAGCTCTTTCCATTTCAACAACATCAAGTTTTTTATTATGTTGATATACATAATTTCTCTCTAATGGATTATACTCCCCAACATTAAGAATATACATATATTCCTTTCCTATAGCTGAAAATCTAGCATGAAAATCATCACTAACTTCCTCTACCTTCTTAACAAATATATCTTCCGGTAGTAGGCTATTAAGCCCTTTAGCAAGCTTTTCAATCGTTATTTTAGTATCCAAGTCAAAATGTATCTTCTGATTAATAGCATGAACTCCAGCATCAGTTCTTCCCGAAGCATGAATATCAATTTTCTTACCACCACTAATTTCTTTCAAAGCTTTTTCAATTTCTCCCTGAACAGTTCTCTGTTTAGGCTGTTTTTGATAGCCGGCAAATAAAGTACCATCATAACTAACTGTAATTAAATATCTCATATAATACCTCCTAATAAACAATTACAATAATAAGTATAAGTATATTTAAAATAAATAAAAATGTATCAATACCCTTCCATTTAAAAGTCCTATAACTACTCCTAGACTTACCATAATTATATAACCTAAGATCCATAATATTCGCACTATCTTCTGCTTTTTTTATAGACAAAGCAAACATCGGAACCAACATCTTACTAATAATATTAATTTTACCAATTAAATTTTCCTTATCAAAATCCATACCTCTTAATTTTTGTGCTCTAATAATTCTATTATACTCTTCAATCAAAGTAGGAATATATCTAAGTGTCAAAGTAATAACCATAGAAATATCATTAACAGGAATAATATTACTAAAAGGTTTAAGTAATTTACTAATACTATACACAATCTCCGTCATTTTAGTAGTATAAGTAAGAATACTAGCATAAATAACAATAAAAATAAGCTTAAATAAATCAAAAATAATTCTATCAATACCAGTAAAAAATATAAGATCAACAACAAGTATAAATATCAAAAATAACTTAATATTACAAATATTTTTATAATATACCTTTATACCAATATCACTATATATCATACTAAGTATTAAATAAAAACCAAGCATAATAATATCATCATAACTATTAATAAAAAATATACTAATAATCATAATAATAACAGATAAAAGCTTAAATAATGGATTAAGTTTATAAACAACCGAATCATTTGGAATATATTTACCAATACAAATATCACTTAACATTACGATATATATCCTTCATAAGTTCTTTAATATCAAAAGTATATTCCAAATTAGCATTATATTTTTTATTAGCATTACTTATAAATTGTGTAATCCTAGGTATACAAACATTAGCATTTTTAAATTTACCAATATTATCCGATAAATTTCTCCTATTACCAGATAACACAATCTTACCATTCTTAAGTAACACATAATTATCCGTAACTCTTACCAAAAATTGAGTATTAGAAGAAAAAATAATAATCGTCTTTTTATATCTATTACACAATTTCTTAAGTAATTTAATCAAATGATCACATCTATAATTATCCAAGCTAATACTAGGATCATCAATTATAATAACCTTAGGATTAAGAATAAGTATTGTAGCCAAAGCTAAAGCTTCTTTCTCTCCACTAGAAAGAGTAAAAGGATTTCTATCCAAATAAAATTTTGGAAGTCCAACCATCTTAAGAGCCTCTTCCATTCTTTTATCTATTTCATCAACTCTATAATTATATTTTCTAATACCAAAAGCCAATTCTTCTTTTACAGTCTCAAATATAAAAGCTTCATCAGGTCTCTGGAAAATATATCCAATTTCTCTGTTTTTATAAGTACTAATAATATTACCTGTATAATCATCTATAATACCACTAAGAATATAACTAAGTAGTGTCTTTCCACTACTAGAAGAACCAATAACAGTAGTAATCTTACCATCCTCAAACTCATAACTAATATTCTTAATTTTATCTTGATATGAAACATTTTCTAACCTTATCCCCATAACTTCTTCATAACCTCCACATCATCAAAATAAACCTTATCCAATACATCATATAACATAAGATTATGTGACAATTTAACTATAAAAGGAAGATTAAAACCCATTTTTTCCAATGTATCATCTTTATATATTTCTTCACGTGTACCATCCAAAACAATATTTCCCTTATCAAGAACAATTATCCTATCAGCCTTCAAAGTATCCTCTAAATCATGTGTAATAAGAATAATAGTAAGTTTTTCTTTTCTTTTATATTCATCAAGAATCTTAAATACAAGTTTTTTATCATTAGGAGTAAGTTTATGAATAGACTCATCAAGTAAAAGAATTTTCGGATTAAAAATAAGACTACTAGCAATCATAACCTTCTCTTTTTCAGAATCATTAATCTTTTCAGCAGACATATCAAGTATATCATCTATCTTAAATTTCTTAGCTATATTATTAACCATATTTTCAATTTCTTTAGGAAAATATCCCAAATTTTCCAACGAAAAAGCAAGGTCATCAAAAACAGTATCCCCAATAAAATGCCTATCAGCATCATCAAAGCAAATAGCTAAACTTCTTCTAATCTTTTTAATATAAGTATCATTAAGTAAATAACCATCAACATTAATATATCCAGAAGCTTTACACAAGCCCCCCAATATCTTAACAAGAGTACTCTTTCCAGAAGCATTTCTTCCAATTATACAGACAAAAGAATTAGTATCAATATCCATATCAAAATCTTTAAATATATATTTATCAGCATACTTAAATGACATACTTCTAACCTTAATAATACTCTTATCCATCTACTACATCTCCACACATATATTATATATTAAATAATATAAAAGGGCAAGAAAAAAAGAAGTAAAATACCCAAGCAAATTACTTCTTAAGAACTTTTTTATATATTTTTCTAACATTTTTATAAGAATAATCATCTAAAGTATTAACATTAAGTTCAGAATCATCACCAAGACTATCATTCATAGCCAAAAACAAATTAGATTTTTTAATATCTTCCATTATTTTAATAGATTCTTTTGCTCTCATCATTCCCCAAGTTCCCATAATAACTGAAGGAATAGTAATATAAAAAGGTACATTACCATCATGCTTAACAAGACAAGCCATATATAAACCATACAATGATACAAAAGATACACAATCAAAATAACATTTTCTAGCCAAAAAATCAAAATCAACAATTTCATTTCTATTTTGTAATTGTCTTATCATTCTATTTTGTAACATTTTTTCATAATCACCATTAGGATCATAAATAGTAGCCATAGAATCATCTAAATATCTAATATATAAACGTTCCTCATAACGATAATAAGATTCAATAACCATTCCTAAATCTTCATCACCAACATAAAATTTCATAATATCCCCCCCAAAAAATTTCTAATATTATATCATAAAATAAAATATATGTAAAATAATATTTAAAAACTTGATAAAAAACAATATTATGATAAAATATATTTAGGAGGTACACTATGGCAAAAACAATTACCAAAGTAATACGTGTAGATAACGAAACAAAAAAACTAATGAACAATTTTTATGAACCTATGAAAAGAGAAAAAACACCACCATATGCCATCTTTCAAGCAGATACAGGAGATACAATAGTAACTTTATATGAATCAGGAAAAGCTATGTTCCAAGGTGTATCAGCAGATATAGAATCAAGTATGTGGGAAAACATAAAAAATAATAAAGAAGACATTGAATACTTTACTGATGACATACCAAAGAAAGAAATAAAAAAGGAAGAAATAAATTTACCTCTTGATATATCTTCAGTAGGATCTGACGAAGTAGGAACAGGAGATTACTATGGACCAATAGTAGTAACAGCATCCTTTGTAAGCAAAGATAACATACCATTCTTAACCGAACTAGGAGTAAAAGATTCCAAAAAACTATCAGATGAACAAATACTAAAAATAGTACCAAAGATAATAAAAAAAATACCATATAAAACAATAATGTTATCAAACAAAGAATATAACGAAAAATATGGCAAAGATATGAACATGAATAAAATAAAAGCCATTCTTCATAATAAAGCATTATCCGAAATGATAAAAGATAACAATTATGATTATATAGTAGTAGATCAGTTTGAACCAGAAAAAAGTTATTATAACCATCTAAGCGATGTTCCTAACCCATTAAAAGGAATAACTTTTATAACCAAAGCCGAAGATAAATGTCTATCTGTTGCCGTATCCTCATTAATAAGCAGATATATCTTTATCAAAGAAATAGATAAATTAGGAGATAAATATGGAATATTTCTTCCTAAAGGAGCCAATTATTATGTTGAAGATGTTGGTATAAAACTAGTAGAAAAATATGGTAAAGATGTTCTAAAAAATATAGCCAAATTAAACTTTTCTAATACCGAAAGAATCTTAAAAGAAATAGAAAAAAAATAGCCACCGCTATTTTTTTTATTTACTAACTTTTTCAAATTGAGAATTATATAAATTAGCATAAAAACCATTCTTTTTCATTAAAGTATTATGATTACCTTGTTCAATAATATTACCATCTTTCATAACAAGAATTAAATCAGCATTCTTAATTGTTGATAACCTATGAGCAATAATAAATGATGTACGATTTTCCATAAGTTTATCCATTGCTTTCTGAACCAATTCTTCAGTTCTCGTATCTACGTTACTAGTAGCTTCATCAAGTATTAAGAATGGACTATCACTAATCATACCTCTAGCAATAGTAAGAAGCTGTCTTTGACCAGAAGATACCGAATCATTATCAGATATAACACTATCATAACCATCAGGTAAAGTCTTAATAAAATGATCAACGCCAACAATCTTACATACTTCCTCTACCTTTTTATCACTTACATGCTTCTGATTATAAATAATATTTTCTTTAACAGTACCATTAAACAACCAAGTATCTTGAAGAACCATAGTAAACAAATCATGAACATTACTTCTCTTTATATCACGAATAGAAGTACCATCAATAAGTATATCACCATCATTAATATCATAAAATTTCATAAGCAAATTAACCATTGTCGTTTTACCTGCTCCAGTAGGACCAACAATAGCAACCTTTTGACCAGCTTTAACCTTTGCTGTAAAATCATTTATAATAACCTTATCATCATCATAACCAAATTTAACATTTTTAAATTCAATATTACCCTTAACTTTATTTTTATCTAACTTCTTAGTAATATTATCTTCACTACTCATTTCTTCATCTTCAAGTAAACCAAATATTCTTTCACTAGCTGCAGCGGTAGTTTGAAGCGAAGTCATAGCTTGAGCTATTTGTGATAAAGGATTAGTAAACAATCTAACATACATAATAAATGCCACTATTGTACCAAAAGATATCATATCCTTACTTACAAGTAATGCCCCTACTACACATACAGCAACATAACTAAAGTTACCAATAAAACTCATAATAGGTTGCATAAGTCCAGATAAAAATTGACTCTTCCTATTACAATCATATAATTTATCATTTAACTTATCAAACTCCAAAGTAGTTTCTTCCTTAGCATTACAAGTTTTAACAACATTAAGGCCACTATAAATTTCCTCTATATATCCATTCAAATTACCAAGCTCAGTTTGTCTTCTAGTAAAATACTTCTGTGATTTACCAAGTATAATAAACATAAGCACAAAACCAATTAAACTAGATAAAATAGCCGTAATAGCCATAATATAATTAGTAACAAACATCATAATAATAGAACCAATAAATAAAGTACTAGCAGAAACCAAAGTAGATAAACTATTATTAAGTGACTGAGCAATAGTATCTACATCATTAGTAACCCTAGATAAAATATCTCCAGATAAATTATGATCAAAAAACTTAAGTGGTAATCTATTTATCTTTTCTGATATACTAGTTCTAAGTCTTTTAGCATAACCATTAGCCACTTTAATCATAGATAAACCTTCAATATAACTAAATATTGCACTAATAATATATAAACAAGCAAGTAAAATAGCAATATCTTTAATTTTATTCATATTCATCTTAGGACCAATAACCTTTTGAATACTACTAGGAACATTCTCCATAACCTTATACATCTCATTAACCGAAGATGTATCACTACCAGCCATTTTAACAATAAAATCTATCTTATCATCAGTACTAATTTCCACTCCATCTATATTAGTACTAGGAAACAAAGCCCTCTTAATACTGTCTGGTAATTTATTAATACCAGCATAATTCTTATTATTAACATCAATATCATGAAAAGCCAAAATAGCATTAATTTTATCCTCTTTACTAACATAAATATCATTATAAGTACTATCAGAAACAATAATATAAAGTACACTACTAGGAAGCTTACTAAAATACATAATAGCATTATCCCTATCATCACTAATTTTCTTAATAGTATCATTAAATAAATACTTATCATCATTACTAATATTAGAAGTATTAACTCTATAAATAGTATTCTCATCTAAATTAATACCCAAAATACTACCAATTTCACTAACATTAGAAGTAAGATCATTTTCTAATTCTTTCATATTAGTAGTATTAATCGTAATACCACGAGATATCTCATCAGTCAAATCAGATAACTTATTAGGAGCCACTAAAGACAGTATAGAAGACAAAGCAGCAAGTATAATAGCTACAAATATAAGTATCTTAAAACTACTTAAACTCTTCATAAGTTTCTTTATAGAAAGAACAAAGTTTTCTGGTTTTTCATTTATTCTCATAGGGCCATGACCTCTAGAAGAATTATTTCTATTTTTATCATTACTAGACATTTTCTAATTCCTCCTTTGACACCTGTGATAAAGCAATTTCTTTATAAACTTTACATTTTTTCATAAGTTCATTATGTGTTCCAACACCAACACATTTACCATTATCAAGTACAACAATCTTATCAGCATTAAGTATTGTACCAATTCTTTGAGCCACTATCATAACCGTAGCATCTTTAGTATATTCTCTAAGTTCACGTCTTAAAGTACTATCTGTCTTATAGTCAAGAGCACTAAAAGAATCATCAAATATATATATTTCCGGATTCCTAGCAATAGTTCTTGCAATAGATAACCTTTGCTTTTGTCCACCACTAATATTAGTACCTCCTTGAGCTATATGCGATTTTTCCCCGTCTTCTAATTTAGATACAAACTCACTAGCCTGTGATACTCTAAGTGCATCAGCAATTTTTTTATTAGAAGGTTTACCATCAATATTCTTACCAAAAGAAACATTAGATAAAATATCTCCTGAAAACAAAGTAGCCTTCTGTGGTACATAACCAATAATATTATTCAAATATTCGAAACTATAATCACGTACATCAATACCATTAATAAGTATCTCCCCACTAGTAGCATCATAAAATCTAGGTATCAAATTAATAAGCGTACTCTTACCACTACCAGTAGAACCAATAAAGGCAATAGTCTCACCCTTATTAACCTTAAATGATATATCTTCAAGTACATATTCATCAGCATCAGGATACTTAAATGAAACATTCTTAAATTCAACACATCCTTTAATATCACTATTATTCATAGTAACATTTCCTTCCTTAACACTAATAGGAGTATCAAGTACTTCATTAATCCTTTTAGCAGATACACTAGCTCTCGGCAACATCATAAAGATCATTGCAAGCATTAAGAATGACATAATAACTTGCATAGCATATGAAGAAAAGACAATCATATTACCAAACAAAACAATCTTATCTCCCATATTAGCTTCATTAATAAGCATAGCCCCTATAAAGTATATACCCAAAGTCAAAAAGTACATAACCAAATACATAACAGGACTCAAAAAGTTAAAAGCCTTTTGATTAAATACTTGCTGATTAGTAAGCGTATTATTAACATTTTCAAACTTATCTTCTTGATATTTTTCAGCATTAAATGCTCTAACGACCCTAATACCAGATAAATTTTCTCTCATAACCATATTAATCTTATCCATAAGTTCCTGTACTATTTTAAACTTAGGCATAACAATCATCATAATAATCCCAATAGTAATAAGCAAAACCAAAACAGCAACACCAGTAAGTATACTCCACTCTATATTCTTATTAAGAATCTTAGTAACAGCCCAAACAGCAGTAATAGGAGCCTTAATCATTAAAGTAAGTCCCATTGCAATAAGAAACTCAATCTGTGTAATATCATTAGTAGTCCTAGTAATAAGACTACTAGGAGAAAACTTCTTAATCTCAAATGTACTAATATCTTCTACCTTTCTAAATAACTTACCTCTAGTACGATAAGAGAAAGAAGCCGCTATCGTAGAAGTAAAATACCCAACAATAAAAGCAGATACCAAACTACCAAAAGCACACAAAAGCATATAACTGCCTTCTCTTAATATATCATTAATTGAAGCACCACGAGTTTGTACAAGTTGTGTAATATTTGACATATAATCAGGCATTTTAAGTTCTAACCATACCTGAAAAACAATAAGTCCAATAGATATAAATACATATATATAATCTCTTTTATTTAAATTCTTAAGTAATTTTAACATATAAACCTCCATATATACTATGATAAAAATATACAATCGTTAAAATTATAACATTCCCATATATCAATGTCAATTAAAAAACATAATTTCCCACAAAAGAAAAAGTAGTTAAACTACCCTTCCATATACATTAAGACCCTCTACTCTTTCAATCTTAACATTAACAATACTATTATTTTCTATATTATCATTATCATCTATAATAACCGGTATAAAATTAGAAGTATGAACCACTACTAAACCATTATTATGTCTTTCAACTACTCCATCATATACCTTTGAAATTTTACTCTTATAATATTCATTTTCATATTCATTAGATAATTCAATAACCTCATGAACTCTTTTTTTCTTAATATCTCCTGAAATATGACCATCCATCTTATCCGCTACAGTACCACGCCTTCTAGAATAAGGAAAAGTATGAATCTTAGTAAAGTGAATCTTCTTCAAAGTATCCATAGTCTCTTCAAAATCATCATCTGTTTCATTAGGAAAACCAACAATCAAATCAGTAGTTAAAGAAATATCCTCTATTTCCCTAAGTTTATCAATCATTTTCATAAACTCTTCTTTATTATATCTTCTATTCATAAGTTTAAGTATCTTATTACTACCAGATTGAAGTGGTACATGTAAATGTCTAGCCATAATTTTATTATTCTTATAAAGGTCTATAATCTCTGGAGTAACCTCATTAATTTCAATAGAAGATAATCTAATACGATAAATATTAGGTATTTTAACAAGTTCACATAAAAGTTCATAGAGACTACTATTAATATCAATACCATATCTTCCAGTATGAATACCAGTAAGAACTATCTCTTTGTAGCCATCTTTTACAAGTCTACTTACTTCTTCTATAACATCTTCTTTATTCTTACTTCTAACTCTACCTCTAGTGTAAGGAATAATACAATAAGAACAAAAAGCATTACAACCATCTTGTATTTTAACAAAAGCCCTAGTATGATTATCAAAATGACTAATTTCCATTTTCTCAAATTCTACACTACTTAAATCATATATAATCTTCTTACTTTCCCTATCTCTAATAAAATCATTCAAAATCTCCACTATCTTTGATTTATCCTTATTACCAAGAATAATATCAGCTTCTATATCATCACTGCTAACCTGACTATAACATCCCATAACAACAATAATAGCTTCACTATTATTCTTTTTAGCCCTATTAATCATCTTTCTTGATTTCTTATCACTCTCATTAGTAACAGAACAAGTATTAATAATATAAATATCCGCTTTATCTTCAAAAGGAACTATTTCATATCCACCCTTTTTAAGTAAATCAGTTACAACTTCAGATTCATAAATATTAACCTTACATCCCAAACTACATATTCCAACTTTCATCTCATTTCCTTCTTTCTCTAGTATTCTATCACAATATCCAAAATAAAGAAAGAATATTCTTAAAATATTCCCTCTATTATTCCATCCTTAATATCAATTCTCTCAGAATTAGGATTCTTAGGAAGACCAGGCATAGTCATTATCTTACCAGTCAAAACCACTATAAACTCTGCTCCTGCTTTTAATATAACCTCTTTAACATGAATATCATATTCATTATCACCAGTCAAATTATTAGGATCATCTGATAAAGAATACTGTGTCTTAGCAATACATATAGGCAAATTACCATGACCATTATCTTCCAAATTCTTAATTTCTTCTAATGCTTTATTATCATAAATAACATCAGAAGCCCCATATATCTTATTAGCAACCTTAAATATCTTAGTTTTAATATCATCATTAATATCATAAGAATAACTAAAATTATTCTTCTTATTAGCTTCTACCATAACCTTTTCAGCAAGAAGAAGAGAACCATCACTACCATCCCTAAATCCGGTAGTAAGAGCGTAACTAACATTCTTCTCATCTAATTTCTTAGATAAATAACTAATTTCCTTATCCGTATCGCTATCAAATCTATTAATAGCCACTACTACATTAAGTCCATAAACATTACGAAGATTATCTATATGTTTATATAAATTCTTCATACCAATATCCAAGTAATGAATATCTTCTTTAGTAATATCATTCTTATCCATACCACCATGATACTTTAAAGATCTAATAGTAGCAACAAGTACCACTGCATCAGGATTTAAATCATTCGTTCTACACTTAATATCTAAGAACTTCTCTGCTCCTAAATCAGCACCAAATCCTGCCTCAGTAACAGTATAATCACCAAGTTTCATAGCCGTATTAGTAGCAATAACACTATTACATCCATGAGCAATATTAGCAAAAGGACCACCATGTATAATAGCAGGATTACCTTCAAGAGTTTGTACCAAATTAGGTAAAATAGCATCATGAAGAAGTACTGCCATAGCTCCTTCTGCTTTTAAATCTCTCGCCGTTACTTCCTTACCATCTTTATTATAACCAATAACAATATTACCAAGCCTTCTCTTCAAATCATCAATATTCCTGCTCAAACATAAAATAGCCATAATCTCACTAGCAGCAGTAATATCAAATCCATCAACCCTAGGAACAATCCTACTTTCACCAGATAAACCAGTATTAATAACCCTAAGTTGTCTATCATTCAAATCCAAACATCTCTTAAAAGTAACCTTATCAATACCAAGTTCATTACCAAAATAAATATGATTATCAATAAGAGAACATAATAAATTATTAGCACTAGTAATAGCATGAAAATCACCATTAAAATGAAGATTAATATCCTCCATAGGAATAACTTGAGCATACCCTCCTCCAGCAGCTCCCCCTTTAATACCAAATACCGGACCTAAAGAAGGTTCACGAAGTGCAAGAATACTCTTTTTACCAAGTTTATTAAGAGCATCAGACAAAGATATTGATACCGTAGTTTTCCCTTCCCCCATTGGAGTAGGATTAATCGCAGTAACCAAAATAAGTTTACTCTTAATCTTCTTATCACAAATATCATCTATAGATATCTTAGCCTTATATTTACCATAAGGTATAATATAATCACAAATACCAATCTTTTTAGCAACATCCATAATGTTCATAGGATTAACACTTCTAGCTATCTCAATATCACTTTTCATATTATCTATCCTCCATAACCAAATGATTAACAATATTCTTAAGTTTCATACCATTAGAAGCCTTAAATAAGACAACATCTCCATCTTTTAACATATCATCAAAAAATTCATAACTCTCACTCTCATTATTAAAATGATATCTATTATCAAAACCTTTATTCTCTAAAAACTTATCCGTATACCTAGTATTATCTCCTATAGTAACAATAATATCAAGATTGCTTTTAAATAACTCTTCACCAATCTTAGTATGAATCTCCTCATTATAATCCCCAACTTCTAAAACATCACCAATAACCGCTATACGTCTCTTCGCTTCTTTATTTTTAAGAATCTCCAAAGAAGAACGAATAGAATCAAGAGAAGCATTATAAGTATCATCAATAAGTATAGCTCTGCATCTAGCCTTCTTAAATTCAAGCCTATTACCAGTAAGTTTAAAATTCTTAATACCATTCCTAATATTATCTACATCTATATCACATAAACTACCAACACTATAAGCCACTAAAGAATTATATATAAAAGCAGTATTACCAATATCACATTCCATATCATTACCATTAATCTTAAATCTAGTTAAATCATCACTAATATCACTAGCTTTATAATCACTATCATTATCTATACCAATAGTAACAATATCATTAAGAGATTCAATATATTTAATATTATTACGTATAATATCATTATCATTATTAATAATAAGTGGTCCATTAAGTCCCTCTATTATCTCTAATTTAGCTTTCAATATATTTTCTCTCGAACCCAAAATACCAATATGAGCAGTACCAATATTAGTAATAACCCCAATAGTAGGACGAACAATATCAGTAAGATAAGAAATTTCACCAAAATGATTCATTCCCATTTCAATAACCATAACATCTTCATCTTTATATCTAAGTATTGTAAAAGGAAGACCAATATTATTATTATTATTACCCTCAGTTTTAAGAACCTTATATTTAGTACTAAGAACACTAGCCACCATATCTTTAGTAGAAGTTTTGCCAACACTACCAGTAATAGCCACAACAGGAATATTAAGTAAACTTCTCTTATACTTAGCAAGCTTACCTATACATTCCAAAGTATTATCCACTAAAATAATAGTCTTATCACCATATCTATCAGTATCAACTAAAGTAGTATTATCAAGTATACAAGCCTTAGCTCCCTTATCAAAAGCATCAGCATAAAAATTATTACCATCAAAAGACTCACCTTTAATACCAACATAAATATCACCATTCTTAATAATTCTCGTATCCTTACAAAAATTATCAAGTATCATATTCTCATCTCCACAAAGAAGCTTACCATTAAAACGAGAAATAATATCACTTACATATAACATATAAATACCTCCATTAAATTATATATAGTTTATATATATTTATAAATAAAAGGTTATAAAAGTATATAACCCTTTATTTAATACTATTATTTAGTATCATCTAGCACTTCATCAACACTAGATAACATATCATCAATTTCTTTTAAAGAAACATCTTTCTTTTCAAACTTAATATCTTCTTCTTGCTTTTCCATATCATCTTTACTAATCATATTACATACCTTATAAGAATCAATAATTCTATCTTTAATAACATAAGAACCATTACTATATCTATCCATTATAGGAATCTCAGTAAGTTTTAGAATCTTTGTATAATTATCAGATACAACACCAATCATATCTTTAGAATTAGTAATATAAGTCTTAATAATCTTACTAGGATTACTCTTAATAACTTTCATAAGAAGTATTCCCCTCTTAGCTCTAGAAGTTTTTTCAAATTCAAGAAGTTTAGTTCTCTTACCAGTACCCTTATCCGTAAGAATAGTAATAAATTCCTCTTTAGCATCAAATAAAGTACCAGAAACAACAAAATCATCTTTTAAATTAATAGCTTTAACACCTGCAGCCTTAACACCAAGAATAGGAATCTCACTAGTATCATACCATAATCCATATCCAAGTGAAGTAGATATAAATACATTAGATAAATCACTAATAGTTACATCAACAACCATATCATCATCTTTCAAATTAATAGCTTTAATAGGTTTATTATATCTAAGAACCTTATAATCAATAAGCTTAGTTCTCTTAACCATACCATTCTTAGTAAATGTAGTAATATACTTATCACTATCAAAATCATATACCCCTATAGCATTAATTATCTTCTCTCCATCAGATAAAGGAATAATATTACTAATATGTTTACCAAGATCCTTCCATTTACCATCAGGAATATCATATACAGGAACATATAAATAATTACCCATATTAGTAAATAAAAGTATTACATCAGTAGTAGTAATATTAAATAAATGTGTAACATAATCATTTTCTTTAAGACCAGTTTCCTCTCCATTAGCAGAACTATAACTACGAGTAGAAACTCTCTTAATATATCCCTCATTAGATATAACAACAATTACACTCTCTTTAGGAATCATAACAGTAGTATCTATCTTAATATCAGCAGCCTCATCCCTAATCTCAGTTCTTCTAGGAATACCATATTCCTTCTTAATCTTTCTAAGATCATCTTTAATAACACTATTAAGTTTATCAGGATTAGATAAGATTTCTTCATATAACTTAATCATTTCAGCAAGTTTTTTCATCTCTTCCTCTAATAATACAACATCAGTATTAGTAAGTCTATATAACTGCAAATTAACAATAGCCTCTGCTTGAACCTGAGTAAAAGAATATTCATTTACTAAATTAACAATAGCATCAGCCTTATTCTTACTCTTTCTAATAGTAGCAATAACCTCATCCAATATTGAAAGTGCCTTAACAAGACCTTCCATAATATGATAACTATTTTTAGCAGCCTTCAAATCAAATTCAGTAGCTTTATAAACAATATCCCTTTGATGAGCAATATAAGCATCAAGAATACCCAAAAGACCAAGTTGCATAGGTCTGCGATTAACAATAACAACATTATTAAAATTATAAGATACCTGAAGATCAGTATTCTTATATAAATAATTAAGAATATTCTCCCCATTAACATCTTTCTTTAAATCAATAGCAATCTGAAGACCATCTTTATCAGATTCATCTCTAACTTCAACAATACCATCAATTTTCTTATCTAATCTAATCTCATCAATCTTTCTAACAAGAAGCTGCTTATTAACATCAAAAGGAATCTCATTAATAATAATCTTATTCTTTTCTATTCTAGCCTTAGCCCTAATAAATATCTTTCCCCTACCAGTTTCATAAGCTTCTCTAATACCATCAGTACCAAGTACAATACCACCAGTAGGAAAATCAGGCCCCTTAATATAATTCATAACAGTATCAAGTCTACTATTAGGATTATCAATTCTAAATATTGTAGCATCAATAACTTCATTTAAATTATGTGGAGGCATATTAGTAGCATATCCAGCACTAATACCAGTAGTACCATTAACAAGCAAATTAGGAAATCTACTAGGAAGAACAGTAGGCTCAAGTAACCTATCATCATAATTAGGAGCCATAGGAACAATACCAGCCTTATCAATATCACGAAGAAGTTCTCCTGCTATTTTAGATAATCTAGCCTCAGTATAACGACTAGCAGCAGCACTATCACCATCAATAGAACCATTATTACCTTGCATTTCAACTAAAGGAGCCTCATTCTTCCACCATTGACTCATTCTAACAATAGCTTCATATATAGAACTATCACCATGAGGATGATAATTAGCCATAACAAGACCAACAGCATTAGCACTCTTTTTAGTAGGTTTATCATAAGTATTCTTCTCTTTATACATAGAATACAATATTCTTCTTTGTACAGGCTTTAATCCATCTCTAACATCAGGAATAGCTCTATCTTGAATAATATACTTAGCATATCTACCAAAACTATCCCCCATTATATCTTCTAAAGAATAATCATATATATTCTTGATAACATCTTTCATATTAAACCACCATACTAATTATATAGTATTTTCCCTTATTTTTCAACAAATAGACATCTTATTTACAAAAAAAATACCTCAGTATCATAATACTAAGATATTAAACAATAACTAAACTATGCAGCCAACTGATATGGATTACTTTGCGAACCATCACCATCCCATGCCACTATATCTTGGTCAGAACCCAGATAAAGGACTGGAGCGACCCCATACGCATGATAGACGGCGTTGTTGCTGTTAACATAGCCCGTCGAGTTCACGCTGAACGCAATGCTCGCATTGCCTGAGTTAGAGGTACAAATACATATTTAAATTTACCCTACATTTTACATTATAGTTACTATTTATTAATGTATCAATATCTTTTTTATTCGTTTTTAAAATTGACATGTTTTGTGTAAAGCAAAATTATGCTAGATTAGTTTCCCGCTTACGCGGGACTAGATTTGCATGACGACAAGCTATGCTTGCCGGGCCTTTAGGAGACTTCGCCTCCTTAGGGCCATTTTTGCCATGTTTTTCCTACCATTGTTTGCCCAGTTAGCTATTAGCTAACTGGTATGGATTACTTTGTGAACCATCCCCCGACACTATATCTTGGTCAGAACCAAGATATAGGACTGGAGCGACCATAAACGCAGCATAGACGCCGTAGCCGTTGACATAGCCCGGCGAGTCCACGCCGAACGCAAAGTACGCAAAGCCTGAGAAAGGGGTTAATAACCATCCATCGTTTATCCCAGAATTAGTAATAATAGAATACATCCAATCATTGCTACGACATGCATATGAGTCTGTACCACTATTATAATTAAATAATGTTTGGGAACATTTACTTAAATCAGTAGCATATCCATAATCAGATGGATATGCTAGAGCAATTTTACCAGTCCATGTGGTTGCTCTAGTTATGCCATCACTAGGATTTGATACTGTAGTTGTACCTCTTTCTTTTTCATACATTTCATTAGAATATATATTAGAAGTATCCCATTCCCCAAGATTCCATGTTGTCTCTGCTATCATATTTCTTGTTGTATCATTTTTTATACCTGTACTAGTAAAGTTACATGATGTAGTTGCATTACTTTCATCAGAATAGCATGTTCCACTTGTTGCATTCCAATATAAACTTTGGCCTTTACCATTATCATTAGCATCAGTTGTATAATAAGTACTAGGATTTAATAATTTCATTAATCTAGCTGTTGTCCAATCATTCTTACCATAGGCAGTTTCTGCTCCAGTAGATTTATTTTTGTTATCCCAAGAATATAAGCCTATTGTTTTATTTCTTATTAGTTTTATTTTACCATCGAATACTCCTATTATTCTCCATAGTTCACAGTTAGTAGATGGATAACTATCACAATTAAAATATACATAGTTATTAGGAGAGGCTCCATAGTATCTTATATTACCTGCGGTATCTTTCATTAAATTATTTGTAGTATCATACTGATATGTAATACTATTATTTGGTACTGCGGTCTTAGTACTATTATTATATAGATTAGTAATAACACTAGCAAGAGTTGGCTTAAGCTTAAGTTCACTCTATGGTACCATCTTCATATCACTACTAAGAGTAACACTACCAGTACCAGAAGAAACACCAATTACTACAGTTACAGAACTACTACTATTATTTCTAATACTAACCTCGTATTTATGTTCTTCTCCTGCATCAATAGTAGTCTGATAAGTACCAGAATCAGTTCTCTTACTACCAAGTTCAATATCAAGACCTTCATCAATATACCACATAACATAATTTAAATTACTATTAGTACTATTAGTAACATGTAAATTAGTTGCTTTAGTTTCTCCTGCAGGTACAGTAACTTCAACAGTTTCTATAACATCACTTTCACCAAATATTCCAGCAGTAAAACTAATAGGATTATCAATTTTACTACTAGCGGTAAACATAGCAAATGTAGAACCAACACCCAAACCTACTAATCCAATAGAAATAACTAAAATCAAATAAATAGTTTTAACTGAAATTTTCTGCATAAAGATTCCTCCTTATTTTACTAAAAAATTAATAATACCATTAATATCTACTTTAGATATATGAATAAGTATAGCGGCCATTGCTAAAAAAGGCCCAAAAGGTATTAAATTATCTCTTCTACTAAAAAGAATATATATAGCTACCGGAAAAGCAATAAAAGTAGCTAAAAATATATCACATATAGCTAAAGGATATCCAATCACTATTCCAAACAAGAACATTAATTTAATATCTCCTCCACCCATACTCTCTCTTTTAAATAATCTATCTCCTATTAATTTTATCACATACATAGTAACAAAAGCAAGAATACCAGCCAAAATTTTACTAACAGTATAATCAAGTCCAAAAAATATAAGTTCCAATATAATAATACTAATAGAAGAAATAGCAATAATTTCATCTAATATAATCATATATTCAATATCACTAACTATAATAACAATAAGACTAGATATAAATATCAAACTAATAACAAAATTATAACTAAATCCAAAAGAATGATAAGAAACAATATAAAGTATACCAGTAACAACTTCAATTATCAAATAGCTAATAGGAATATTAGTATGACAACATCTACTCTTACCCTTTTGTATTATATAAGAAACAATTGGTATAAGTTCATACCATCTAAGTCTATGATTACAATTATGACAATGACTACTAGGCCATAAAATAGATTCATTATTTGATAATCTCATAGCAAGAACATTAAGAAAACTTCCCATAACACTGCCAAAAATAAATATCATAATATATATATATATTTCTATTCCCATAAAATCACCCATTATAATATATCACTATATATACTAAACATTGGAATAAATATAGCTAAAAGAATAACACCAACAATAAAAGCAAGTACAATAATCATAACAGGTTCAATCAAACTCTTAAGTCTTTGTATCAAATTCTTTTGTTCTTCTTCATAATAGTTAGCAACATTTTCCATCATAACCCCAAGTCTACCAGTCTTTTCACCAGTTACTAACATCTCATAAGCAATTCTAGGAAAAGCCCATTTATTCTCAAAAGCTGGAGAAAGTCCTGCTCCTGCACTCAAATTAGTAACAGCCTCTTTAATAATATCCTTGTATATTTCATTGTTAGTAATTTTACCAAGCATTTCAATACTATCAGTAATAAATACATCATGTCTAATCAAAGAAGAAAAAGTCTTAGTAAACATAACAACCTCATTATCAATAAGAACATCTTTAATAACAGGAATATGCATAGCAACCCATTGTACACAATATCTAAATTTCTTTACATGTCTATACAACATAACAATTATTATAATACCTGCAAAAATAGCAAGAACAATCTTAATAACATTATTTTGCAAAAAAGTACTCATATTAATCAAAAACAAAGTAATACCAGGAAGATTAGAACCCAATTGATCAAATATATTTTGAAATTTAGGAATAATAAATATAAGTAAAAAAGTAAGAACCGCAATAGATATAACAAGTACAACACTAGGATAAGTAAGTGCAGATATAACTTGTTTTCTATTACTATCAGCAGTCTTATAATAAGCAGCCATATCATCCAAAGATTCAGTCAAATTACCAGTAAGCTCTGATGTCTTTAACATATTAATAAGAAGCTTAGGAAAAACATTACCCTGCCTAGCAAGAGCTTCACTAAAATTAGCTCCAGTATTAAGTTCATAAACAATTCTTTTATATAAATCCTTCTTTTTCTTATCTTTAGTCTGATTTTCTATCATAACAAGTGACTCAGTAAGAGGAATACCACTCTTAATATAAGTAGATAACTGTGTTAAAAAGAAAACCAAATCTTTATATTTCATCTCATTGCTAAAAGTAAAAAAGTCCCCTGCTTTACTAATCTTCTTAGCCTTAATATCCAAAATCTTATAACCTTGAGCAGTAAGAAAAGACTCAACATCCATTCTTCTAAATGCATCAAAATACCCCTTAACCTGTTTACCATTCTTATCATAAGCAACATATTTATACCTAGTTTTAACTTTAGTCATAGCCTGATTTCCACTAACTACTTGATTAGAACTAAAAACAGGACCATTATTAACATAATTATTAGTATTCTGACCATTCATCTATATCACCTATTCTATACTTAATTATAACATATAATTCAAACTTTTTTAACAATTTTTTATAATTTTCATATATTATTTTAGAGAGGAGTATATCATTATGTACGGAAATAACCTAGGAGCACCATTTATGATGCCAAATCCATATATGCAAATGCCAAATATAAATCCCATGATGACAAGAGGAATAAATAATATTGGAGCCATGGGAGGATTATCTAGAGGAGCCTCCATGTCAAAAGCAGGAGGATTATTATCCGGAATAAAAGGATTAAATTGGTCTGGTATGTTAAATAACGTTTCCAAAACCCTAGGAGTAGTAAAAGAAGCCATACCAGTAGTAAAAGAAGTACGACCAATGATGCATAACATGCGTTCAATGTTAAAAATAGCTTCAGTATTTAATGATGAAACAACAACATCAAATAACCAAAATAACAAAATAAAAGAAAATACAAATAAACCAGAAACCAATAATAAAACTACTGATAGTATAAGTACAAGTACTACCAGTAGTATAAAAACAAACACCCCAAATTTCTTTTTATAAGAAATTTTTTTATTTAATTTCCTTAATATCAAATCTATTAAATAAAGTCTTAATAGCCAAATAACTAAGACTAGTATATATAATAGTCATAATAATACTATGAACAATTATTCTACCCAAAAGCAAAAAACTATAATTAGCATATCCAGCTATACTAAGAATAATAAATGACAACAAATGATAAGTAATAATTGCAATAATACTAATAATATTTATCATAAAAATATTATCACTAAGAATATTATTAAGTAAATAAATAACAAAACCAATCCCTAAAAATATAAAGACATTAACAATAAAAGTAGAAGTATATAAAGCATCAAACAATATTCCAAATATAATAAGTAAAATATAATACTTCTTTTTATTATAGAAATAAGGATAAATAACCACAAAACTAATAACAGTATATATTGTTGTAAAATAACTAACATCAGTTAAAGAACTAGCAAAAATATTTGACATAAATCCTTCTAGTAAAAAAGAAAAAAGTACATAAATAATCAAAAGTAACATTATTCCGAATCCTTTCTCTTCAAAACACTAACATAATTAATATTTGAAAAATCTGCTGAAGGTTTAACTTTAATAATTTTAGCCAAATCATAAGAATCAGTAGTAATCTCACTAACACTACCAATCAATATTCCTGAAGGAAAAATACCACCAAGACCTGAAGTATAAACAAAATCGCCTATATCAACATCTTTAGTATTACTAATTCCTTCTACTTCAAGTAAATTCTTACTATAATCATAATTATTTATAAGACCATATAAATTATTATCACCATTACTAATATGAACGGATATCTTATTATTTGTTTCACTAGTAGTAATAAGTCTAACATCAGAAGTAAAAGTACTAGTCTTAATTACCCTTCCAATAAGCCCCTTACCATTAATAACAACCATATCCTTCTTAATACCATTATAACTACCTTTATTAATAGTAATTGTATTATACCAATATCCTACACTCCTACTAGTAACAGTAGCATTCAAATATTCATAATCAGTAAGTGTATAATCAATATTAAGTTCATTCTTTAAAGCATCAATCTGCCTTCTAAGTTCAACATTTTCCGTTTCAATAGCATCAATTCTATCCAAAGAAGTCTCTAAAATATCATTCTCTTCATTAACATCCTTAAGTTTATTATATTCTCGAGTTTTAGTAGTAATATAACTAAAAGGATAAGTAACAATCTTCTCAGCATAAGATAAAGTATCCCTTAAAAAAGATTCTACTGGATTAAGTTTTCTATCCTCTTTTAAAGTAAAAGAAAATATAATAAGTAATATAATAATAAGTATAACAACACCAATAAAAACATATTTTTTAGAAGTCATCTTTTTCTTTCTACCAAGCATAATATCACTTTCCTTACCAATACATATTATATAATATTTTTAATCAAAATAAAAGATAAAATTACTACTTTTATAAATTATTATCCTCATAAAAACTATAATAATTACCATGACCAATAATAATATGATCAAGAAGCCCAACACCATGTATATCTCCAATATTTTTAATTCTTTTAGTAATATCAATATCATTTTTACTAGGACTAGCATTTCCAGAAGGATGATTATGAATACAAATAATATATGAAGCCGAAAGTAAATAAGCCTCTTTAAATATTTCTCTAGGATGAACCAAAGAAAAATTAACAGTTCCCTTAAATAACAATTTCTTATCTATATACTTTTTCTGATTATCCAAATATATAACATAAAATAATTCCTGTTTCTCATAAGCATAAAGATCATGAAAATAATTAATAATAGAACTAGGATCAGTCAAATAAACCAAATCACTATAATTATCATTAGTATATACCCTCTTACCAAGTTCAATAGCGGCTAAAAGTTCAATAGCCTTAATCTTACTCATACCATTAATATTAGCTAAAGTATTAACCTCCATATTCTTAAGTTCATTAATATTATTAACCGAAGATAATATATTATGAGATATTTCTTTAATACTAATTTTCCTAGTTCCAGATTTAAGTATAATTTCAATAAGTTCATTATTAGAAATATTCTCTCTTCCATACTCTAAAAATCTTTCTCTAGGCTTTTCACAATTAGGTAACTCTTTTAAATTCATTTATACACCTCCATATATATAAACACCAAAAAGTTAAATAAATTGTAAAAAAAATATCAATAATTGATATTTTTTAATTTATATTTTTTTCTCTAATATATCTATCATAAAGAGCAATAAGTATTGAACCAATAGAATTACCAAGTATCATAACAAAAGTATATAATATAGTCTTAAATGACCAAGATCTAGCTACACTAAAATAAAACATATTAGCTATACAGTGCTCAAAACCACATAAAATAAATACAATAACACACATAAATATAGGTATATACCTGCCAAATACATCTTTACTAGTTTTATAACTATTAACAGCAATATACATAAGAATACCACAAAAAATAGATAAAATTAAAATACTAATAACACTATCATTAAGTTTAATATCACTAAGTACTCTAGCTTTTTCACTAATATTATTAATTCTACTATTCAAAGTAGCAAACGCTACCAAATAAGTACCAATAAAATTACCTATCAAAGTAAAAATAAGAAGTATAACATAAGATAATTTATTAGATATAACATACCCAATCTTACCAGTATATAAATACATATCAAACATACATATAACCAAAAGACCAATAGAGAAGAAAGTAGCCCCAAATATCTTATTATCTAAAGATAAAAACACTACTCCTCCAATACCAATCATAATACCAGCAAACATTCCTCTAAATATATAACTCAAATATTTTTTTAACATAAATAATCCTACTTATTACAATCAGTACATGAATATAAAGCTTTATATACTTCTTTCATATAGCCACTTAAAGTATTTTCAAGTTCACTCACTTCTTCTTCTGTCCAGTAATCACTAGGCTTTTCAAAACCTTTAGTATCAAGAGAAGTCTCATAATCATTACCAATTATTTTCCCATTTACAACAAAACTAACATTAGGTACAAAAACTTTCGAATTACCCTCATCATCTCTCTGAAGATTATCTCCAAGTATAGATACAATTTCCTGATACTTTTCTGTATTATTCTTTCTATCTTCAAGTATATTAAAATAATAAATTTTTTCTATATTGGCATCTTTAGCGGTTTCATTTAAATACTTAACATAAGCTTGACACCAAGGACATTCAGGAAATCCCAAATAAACAACACCAGTACCATACTTCAAAATATTAATAATCTCATCAATATTTTTATATACAAAAACGTTATCTTCTCCTACTTGTGAATCTGCATATTCCTTTGCAAATCTAACATTATCATTCTCATTATTTTTATTATTTAAAACAAAATATAAAAGAATACCTCCCCCAATAATTATAATAGCACTAACTATTATTATCAATTTCTTTTTCATTTTTCTCACCTCTTTATCATTATAAAACAAATATAAAAATAAATAAATCAAATAAAGGTTGAAAAAGCTCAACCTAAGGTTGAGCACTACAACTATCCGTAAGTGATAAAGGAACTCTATATGAAGTAACATTATCATCACTATCAGTAGCATCAATTAAAAGATATAAACTATTTTTATTATATTTTTTACAACTTCTTTTATAATTATCAATATGAAAACTAACATTCTTAAAAAAAACTTCTAATTTAATACCATTATCATTATAATCATATTCATCTATTTTAGTTTCAATATTACCATTACTCTCATATAAAGCACATTTAATCT
>OGQM01000503.1_pt1 | contig 34786 bp, 29 predicted proteins | sample 1553191 | NCBI WGS metagenome assembly OGQM01 (sample SAMEA2579954, study PRJEB22360) | human gut metagenome | biome: human gut; feature: human-associated habitat; material: faeces | place: Denmark | collected 2008/2010 | reverse complement strand
TGCGCGTGCAAGCACGCTCCGGGTCATGGCTGCTGTCCGGGACTTTCATAGTAAAATAACGGAGTAAGGGATTACAGGATGAAAGAGGACAAAGAGAGAAAACAAAAAGGGCAGAAGGAAGAGGAGCAGATTACGTTTCACCGATATGAGTCGGATATGACCAGAAAAGAGAAGCGGGAACTGGAGAAGCAGAAGCTTGGAAGTATGGACTGGAGGGGGAAGCTGCAGTATGTGTGGGCTTATTATAAGCCGGCGATGGCGGCTGTGGTCGGTATTATTCTGGCAATTGTGTTTATCTGGCAGACGGTGGAGAATGCAAAGTATAAGACTGTTCTGAATGTGAGTGTGATTGGGGCTTCTGTGGGAGAGCAGGCGGAAGAGATTCAAGAAGAGCTGCAGGAGCAGTTTGGTACGGAGAACAAGTATGATAAGGTAACCTTTGATACATCGTTTATGATGCAGGATGTAGAGACGGCGGATTACAATATCATGATGAAGCTTACGACTGTTGTGGCAGCAAGAGAGCTGGATGTGTTGATTACCAACCAGGCCTTTTATGATCATTATGAAGGTGAGGGGATGTTTCTGGATTTGTCTGCGTTATTTACACCAGAGGAGTGTGAAACGTATGAGATTACAGAAGGCACAGACAGAATTGAAATATCAGATACGGTGTGGTTCGAAAAGCATTCCTGGGTTCCGTATGAACCGGTTTATCTGACGGCGATCAGTAATACCAGGCATCCGGAAAAAATAAAAGAATTCATAATTACAGTTAAGGAGGAAAAGGAATGAGTGACTTATATACGGAAGTATTAGTGGAGAAGCAGTTTACGGCAAAGGATATGGCAATTAAAGTGGGGATGATTTTCATGACAGTGCTATCGGTGGTTGCGGGGGTACTGATTCCGCCGATCCTGCTTGCAGCATTGGCATTTGGTCTTTTGGACTATTTTTTTCTTCCGAAATTAAATGTGGAATATGAGTATCTCTATGTAAATGGAGAATTGGATATTGACAAGATATTTTCCCGCGTCAAGAGAAAAAAGGGTGCAAGTTATGATTTGAACAATATGGAGATTTTAGCTCCGGTTAAGTCTCATCAGCTTGATTCTTACAGAAACAATTCGAATATCAAAACAGTAGATTATTCTTCCGGAAAGCCGGATGCAAAAGTATATGCGGCCATTATTTCCAAAGATGATCATCTGGAACGTCTGCTTTTCGAGCCGAATGATGTGATGATCCGTGATATTCGCAGCAAAATGCCAAGAAAAGTATTTACAGATTGACAGCATCAGAAAATTTTGTTACACTAGGGAACAAAATAACTCGTGGCTTTCCAGTCACAAAAGAAAAAGGGAGGTAAAAAGAAAGATGGGAACGATTATTGGCGAAGGCATTACCTTTGACGATGTGCTGTTGGTACCACAGTATTCAGAAGTGACCCCGAACATGGTGGACTTGTCCACATATCTGACAAAAAGCATAAAGCTGAATATTCCGATGATGAGTGCCGGTATGGATACCGTGACGGAGCATCGGATGGCAATTGCCATGGCAAGGCAGGGTGGTATCGGTATTATCCATAAGAATATGTCAGTAGAACAGCAGGCAGACGAGGTTGACAAGGTTAAACGTTCAGAGAATGGTGTTATCACCGATCCATTTTTCTTATCACCGGAACATACATTGGCGGATGCCAACAATCTGATGGCTAAGTTCCGTATATCGGGTGTACCGATTACTGAGAATGGTAAACTGGTAGGAATCATCACAAACCGCGATTTGAAGTTTGAGGAGGATTATTCCAGAAAAATTAAAGAGTGTATGACTTCAGATGGATTGATTACGGCGAGAGAAGGTGTAACGCTGGAAGAGGCAAAGAGCATTCTCGCCAAGTCCAGAAAAGAAAAACTGCCGATTGTGGATGAGAATTTTAATCTGAAGGGACTTATCACAATCAAAGATATCGAAAAGCAGATCAAGTATCCGCTGTCTGCAAAGGATGAGCAGGGACGTCTGCTCTGCGGAGCTGCAGTTGGTATCACAAAGAATGTTCTGGAGCGTGTGGATGCGCTGGTGAAGGCTCACGTGGATGTAATTGTTATTGATTCTGCTCATGGACATTCTGCGAACATCTTCAAAACATTGAGAGAGATTAAAGCAGCTTATCCAAAGCTTCAGGTAATTGCAGGTAATGTGGCAACGGCAGAAGCTACAAGAGATCTGATCGCCGCCGGCGCAGACGCAGTTAAGGTTGGTATCGGACCTGGGTCTATCTGTACAACACGTGTTGTTGCAGGTATCGGCGTACCGCAGATCACTGCAGTTATGAACTGTTACGAGGAAGCAAAGAAGACCGGTACGCCGATCATTGCTGACGGAGGTATCAAGTATTCCGGTGATATGACAAAGGCGATTGCAGCAGGAGCCAGTGTCTGTATGATGGGAAGCATCTTTGCGGGATGTGATGAAAGTCCGGGAACTTTCGAATTATTCCAGGGAAGAAAGTATAAAGTTTATCGCGGTATGGGTTCTATTGCGGCGATGGAGAACGGAAGCAAGGATCGTTATTTCCAGACAGATGCCAAGAAACTGGTACCGGAAGGTGTGGAAGGACGTGTGGCTTACAAAGGGCTTGTGGAAGATACCGTATTCCAGCTGATCGGCGGAATTCGTTCCGGTATGGGATACTGCGGAGCCAAGGATATTGAGGCTTTGAAAGAGAATGGTAAATTTGTAAAGATTTCTGCCGCTTCTCTGAAAGAATCTCATCCGCATGATATCCATATTACAAAGGAAGCTCCAAATTACAGCGTAGATGAATAAATAACGTGTCGTGGGATTGCTACATAAAATCCTTGCGGTCTCTTTGACGGAGACTGCAGAGATTTTGTGTAGCAATTTTTACATTTTGGATAAAAGCAGTTCACAAAATTGCTTTATGATGAAAAAGGTTACAAAGGAAAAGGTATAGAGGGAGAGTATATGGCACGTAAAAGAGAAACAGACAGACCGAAATCTCAGGCATATCTGCGCCGCTGCCGTGTAGTATACCGGAATCGGGCGATTCTGGCAGTAATTGCTGTTGCGATCATCGGAATCTGTATAGGGGGAATCAAAAGAAAATTTGAAAAGGAGGACATAAGCGGTACATTCAAATCGGTATCGTTGACCAGTTCAAAGACTGACTGGCGGGGAGCTCCGCCTTTGGATGTACAGCTGCTGACTCCAAATCCATATTCGAGACCGCAATTGAAATTAGAACAGGTAAAAGGAATTGTCATCCATTATACGGCAAATCCGGGAACGAGCGCTCAGGCGAATCGTGACTATTTCGAGGGACTGAAAGACGGACAGGGGACCTCTGCCAGCAGTCATTTTATTGTGGGATTGGAAGGAGAAATCATTCAGTGTGTTCCAACAGCAGAAGAAGCATATGCCTCAAATAACAGAAACGTGGATACGCTTTCGATCGAATGTTGTCACCCGGATGAGAGCGGACAGTTTAAAGATGTTACTTATCAGTCTGTCATTCAATTGACCGGCTGGCTGTGTGTGAGATATGATCTGAGTCCGGAGGATGTGATACGACATCATGATGTGACAGGGAAGGAATGCCCCAAATATTTTGTGGATCATGAAGATGCCTGGGAGCAGTTTCGGGCAGATGTTAAAGATAAGATTGAAGAAATTAAAAAGGAGCAGAGTTAAGGAACTGTAGAAAAATAACTTGCATGAGTTATTTTCCTACCGTTCCTAAGTAAACGGACATGTCTGCTGACGCAGACATCACCATCCATGAAAGTCGATTGCTCCGCACCTTGTGCTCCCGCAATCGCCGCCAGTATTCGTAATCCGGACTAAAAGGTACAGGACAACTATCTGAAAATGATGGAATAGTTATGGGCATTGGATGGGCAAGCTATTATGAGAATTGATATAAGGAAAAGGAAGGAAAGAAAAATGATGTCAGAGACAACAACATTACAAAAGCGGGACGAGATGGATCAAAAGTTTTGCTGGCATATGGAGGACTTATTTGCGGATGATCAGGCATGGATGCGTGCTTATGGAAAGTTACAGACACAGATAGATGCATTTTCGAAAAATCAGGGCAGGCTTGGAGAACGTCCGGAAGTTATGTACGAAATCTTTCGGGAAAAAGATGAAATCAGTCAGATGTTTGAGCGGGTTTATGTCTATGCGAATCAGAAATATCATGAAGATACAGGAAATCAGAAGTATCAGGAACTGTCCGGAAAGGCTATGGCATTATCTTCCGTGTTTTCGGATGCCTGCTCTTTTGTGGAGCCGGAACTGATGGCGCTGGATGAGCAGATTATCTTTCGCTATCTTGAGGAATATGAGCCGCTGCGGCTCTATGAGCGGATGCTGAAAGAGATCCTGCGTCAGAAAGAACATGTTTTGACGGCAGAATTGGAGGCTGTGCTTGCTAAGGCCGGTGAATTGGGAAATTCTCCGCAGCAGATCTTCATGGCATTTAACAATGCGGACATTCGATTTGGAACCGTTGTGGATGAGGAAGGAAACGAGAGAATTCTTACCCACGGAACATTTTCCAACTTTATGGAAAGTAAGGACAGACGTGTGCGGAAGGAAGCATTTTCAAAGTTGTATCAGGCATATGAAGATCATAAGAATATGTTAGCTGCAACATTTTCCGCAAATCTCAAGCAGGCTGCGTTTTTTGCAAAGATGCGGAATTATCCGTCAGTTCTTGCGGCAGAGTTGGACGGTGGAAATATACCGTTGGCAGTTTATGAGCAATTGATTGAGGCGGTGCATGAAAATCTGCCTGCCATGTATCGATATGTAGCGCTGCGGAAAAGGATACTTGGTGTCGAGGAACTTCACATGTATGATGTATATGTTCCTATGGTTGAAGGCGTGGAGAAAAAGATTTCCTATGAAGAAGCCAGGGAGACGGTCAGGGAAGGACTTTCCGTTCTGGGAGAAGACTATTTGAAACTGTTGGATGAAGGTTTTTCGGACGGTTGGATTGATGTCTATGAAAATCAGGGAAAACGAAGCGGTGCTTATTCATGGGGCGCTTATGGTACACATCCCTATGTGTTGCTGAATTACAGCGGGAATCTGAATTCGGTCTTTACGTTGGCCCACGAGATGGGACATGCAATTCACAGCTATTATTCGGATCATAATCAGCCCTATATCTATGCCGGATACCGAATTTTTGTAGCGGAGGTGGCGTCTACCTGTAATGAGGCATTGCTGATCCATTATCTGATTGAACATGCCCCGGATCAGAAAGAGAAAGCGTATCTGATCAATTATTTTCTGGATCAGTTTAAGGGAACTGTTTACAGGCAGACGATGTTTGCTGAGTTTGAAAAGAAGGCTCATGAGCTGATGGAACAGGAAGGAAGTGTTCCGGCACAGACTTACTGCGACATTTATTATGAATTGAATCAGAAGTATTTTGGACCGGATATGGTCAGCGACCCGGAGATTGCATTGGAGTGGGCAAGGATTCCGCATTTTTATACGCCGTTTTATGTGTATCAGTATGCTACCGGGTTTTCGGCTGCAATTGCGATCAGTCAGAAGATTTTGAAAGGCGAACCGGGAATTGTTGAAAAGTATAAGAAATTCCTGAGTGGGGGAAGCTCTGAGGATCCTATTGATCTTCTGAAAATCTGCGGAGTTGACATGGAAAAGCGTGAGACGGTGGATGAGGCGTTAGCAGTATTCGCATCTTATGTGGAAGAACTGGAAAACATAAAAGTGCTGTAAAAATCGGAGAAATATCTGTTAACTTTAGACAAAATTATTTTTGTATGACCCTTGAAAAAGTCACCAGTTATGTTACAATAATGTTACGGAGTGATTAAGGGTGATTGTATGAATTTATATGAGGCTATTTTTGTAAGAAAATCTGTGCGGAACTATAGTATGGAAGGGTTGAGTACTCAGGTACTGGATAAAATCCGGGTACATTATCAGGAGCTGACCAGTCTTTTCGGGAATATTGATACAGATATCGCCATACTGGATAACCGCAAGGGACAACAGAAGATGTTAGGACTGTTCGGTGTAAAGGCACCGTATTATCTGGCTTTTTACTCGGAAGAGGCGCCGAGAAGCCTGATGAATATGGGATATATGATGGAACAGATGGTGCTTTATATGTGCAGTATCGGTATTGGTACCTGCTATATGGGCAGCAACAGGGTTAAGAAGTCACAGCAGACACTGGATGGTAAAAAATTGGTGGGAATTGTTGCATTTGGTAAAAGCAAAGGTTCTCATGTCCGGAAGCAGTCAGAGGCGAAGCGGTTGTCTTTGGAGGAATTGAGTATCTTTAAAGAAGTGCCGCGCCAATGGATGAAGCAGTTTCTGGAAGCTGCCCGTCTGGCACCGTCCAGTATGAATAGTCAGCCATGGCGTTTTGTGGTTTATGACAATCGGATTCATATCTTTTCGAAAAAGCACAGTCTGGAACAACTGCGAAAGTGGGATGAAGTGAATTTTGGAATTATGTTTGCCAATATGATGGTAGTGGCGGAGGAGCTTTGGCTGGATGTGGATTTGATTCGATTAGAAGATATTTCGCAGAAGAATTTTCCGAATAATCAGTATGTCCTCAGTGCCATATTAAAGCCGTGAGCAGGAGTTTATAAAAATAAAAAAATTGTTGACAAAAATCTGAAATTATAGTATATTTATATCTGCGAGTTGCGATAGCAGTTTGCAGATGTGCGCGAGTGGCTCAGGGGTGGAGTACAACCTTGCCAAGGTTGGGGTCGCGGGTTCGAATCCCGTCTCGCGCTTTTTTTTATTGGAGTCCAGCATTATGCTGGATTTTTTTGCATTGTTGAGCAGTTTTCGAGCGGCAAAGTCTGGAATTCATGTATAAAGTTATTTCTATACAAACAGAGGGAAATCACTTATAATGATATAGAAGAAAAAACACTTCATGTATTCGATTGTGTCTGAAAATTGCTTTTTGCAAGAGAAAGGAGTAAGTTATGGGGATTTATTTAAACAGCAGGACGGCGTATACCTTATATAAAAGTGAAACGGAAAAACCGTATTTTGTAGATAAATCCAGAATGCTGGAAGAATTGTTCCCATTAGTAAAGACTGGAAACAATCATATTTGCATTACGAGACCGAGACGGTTTGGAAAAACAGTGATGGCAAATATGATTGCCTCCTTTTTTTCGAAAGCATATGATGCACAGGATATCTTCCAGGGACTTCAAATCGCAAATATAGTTGATTATGAAAAGTATCGAAATCAATTTTCGGTCATCCATATCTCGTTTAATGAGCTGGGCGGACGGTGTACTTCTTATGCTCAGTACATTGAACGGATTGAAAAAAGGCTGATGAAAGATTTAAAAAAAGAATATCCGGAAGCAGACATAGATGAGGAAGAAAGTGCAGCAGAGATTCTTCTTGAATTGTATGCGGAGAATGATACGGCTCAGTTTGTGTTTGTTCTGGATGAATGGGATTTTATTTTCCATCAAAGTTTTATTACAGAAAATGACAAAAGGGAATACCTTATGTTCTTGCGTAATCTGCTGAAGGACAGGCCATATGTGTTGCTTGCTTATATGACAGGCATCCTTCCGATTGCCAAATATTCCAGTGGTTCGGAACTGAATATGTTTAGTGAATTCACGCTTGCGACCGAAGAACGGTTTTCTGAGTATTTTGGATTTACGGAAGAAGAAGTAGATACGCTGTTTGCACGTTATCAGAAGAAAAATGAGAAGTCAACACATGTAACGCGGGAGGGCCTGAAAAAATGGTATGACGGATATCATACGAAAACAGGGGAGAGGCTGTATAATCCGCGTTCCGTGGTAATGTCTCTATCAAATAATAATTTGGGAAATTATTGGACAAGTTCCGGACCATATGATGAAATTTATTACTACATTGAAAATAATGTGGATGCAGTACGTGATGATCTTGCACTGATGGTATCCGGATTTCCGGTTCCCACAAAAATCAGGGAATATGCGGCAACTTCACAGGAATTGAAAACAAAGGAAGAAATCTTTTCTGCGATGGTGGTATACGGTTTTTTAAGTTATGAAAACGGCAAAGTGTCAATTCCAAATAAGGAATTGCTGGATAAATTTTCCGATATGCTTCAAAGAGAATCATCATTGGGATATGTCTATCGTTTGGCGAGAGAGTCAGGTCGTATGCTTCGGGCGACACTTGCCCAGGATACGAAAACGATGGAAGAGATTCTGGAAAAAGCGCATGACACAGAAATACCGCTTTTGAGTTACAATCATGAAACAGAACTCACCTCTGTTGTGAATCTGGTCTATCTGGCTGCCCGCGATACCTACCGGGTGGAGCGGGAAGATAAGGCAGGGAAAGGATATGTGGATTTTATTTTCTATCCGGAAATTGATAAAAGAGCGGATGGAATTATTCTGGAACTGAAGGTGGACCATACACCGGAAGAGGCAATCCGGCAGATCAAAGAAAAGAAGTATGCATTACGTTTTCAGGGAAAGCTTGGAGAGGAGTGCAGATATACAGGAAGAATCCTTGCTGTCGGAATCAGTTATGATAAGACGGAAAAGAAACACCGCTGCAAGGTGGAAGCTTTACTATGAAAGTTCGGGACAGCAGACCTGCCCGTTTAGAAACGGAAAACAGAGTTGACAGACATTCAGACTATATGATAGTATTAGGTTCATGAAAAGGTTTAGCGTAGTAGAGTGACTCATTGGTAAAAGAACAGTGAATACTGATATTCCAAGGGGCTTTATGGAGGAGGATTGCAATGAAGAAGAAAGTTTTGAGCGTAATTCTGGCAGGTGTTATGCCAGCCGCTATGGCGGGCTGCGGAAACGGAGACAGTCAGGCGACAAGTGGAAAAAGCACATCTGCATCATCAGGAAGTTCTGCTGACAGTACTTCTGCGGCAGGTACCGGCGTGGAAGACGGCGTATTTACCGTAGGGTTTGATGCGGAATACCCACCGTATGGTTATATGGATGAGAACGGAGAATATACAGGATTTGACCTGGAACTGGCACAGGCGGTCTGTGACCTTGAGGGATGGGAGCTTGAGAAGAAACCGATTAACTGGGATTCTAAAGATATGGAATTGAATTCCGGTTCGATTGACTGTATCTGGAATGGTTTCACTATGAATGGCCGCGAAGATGATTACACCTTTTCTGTTCCCTATGTAGACAACAGCCAGGTGATTGTTGTGGCTGAAGGTTCCGGCATTGAGTCACTGAGCGATCTTGCGGGAAAAGTTGTAGGTGTACAGGCAGCTTCTGCAGCTTTGGATCTTCTGCAGAGTGAGGAAGAAGGCGGACAGAAAGCGCTTGCAGATACCTTTGGGTCCCTGAATGAGTTTGCTGATTACAACACTGCATTTACCGAGCTTCAGGCAGGGGCACTGGATGCATTGGCAATTGATATCGGTGTTGCGAAATATCAGTTGAATTCCAGAGGGGAAGGCTTTCAGATGTTGGATGAGACTCTGAATACAGAGCAGTATGCAATCGGTTTCAAACTGGGCAATCAGGAACTGTGTGATATCGTGAACGCAGATCTGAAGAAGCTGGCTGAGGACGGAACCGTGAACACGTTGGCAGAGAAGTATGAAATTGCAGATATGGTTTCACTGAAGGCGGAATAAGAAGCCGGATGGATATAAAATAGAGGTATACCCCTCGGGATAATTCCCGGGGGGCGTCCTTGCGTATGGGAGGAGAATCTATGAGCTTTGAAGTGATGTTTCGGCAGCTGACGGTGGGATTCGGGCAAACCTGTCTGATCTTTGTTCTGACACTGTTGTTTTCCCTGCCGCTTGGTATGGTGGTCTATTTTGGCAGGGTGAGCCGCATCAAACCGGTAAGTTGGCTGGTAAAAATCTATATTTCTATCATGCGGGGAACTCCGCTGATGCTTCAGTTGTTGATCTGGTATTTTGGCCCCTTCTATTTGTGGGGGATGAATATCGGCGGTTATAAATTTACTGCGATTATTCTGGGATGTTCGCTGAATTATGCGGCCTATTTTGCGGAGATTTACCGTTCCGGAATTGAGTCGATTCCGGTCGGGCAGTATGAGGCTGCACGGATTCTGGGCTACAGCAAAAGTCAGACCTTCTTTAAGATTGTTCTGCCCCAGGTTGTAAAAATTGTACTGCCCTCTGTGACCAATGAAGTAATTACCCTGGTAAAGGATACTTCTTTGGTATATTCGGTATCTTATATCGAGATGTTTGCTGTGGCAAAGCAGATTGCAGCGGCTCAAACCACGGTGTTGCCGTTCTTTATTGCGGGTGCTTTCTATTACATATTTAACTTTATCGTGGCTTGGGTGATGGAACGATTTGAGAAAAAGCTGGACTATTATCGTTAGGAGGAAGCTGCATGAATCTTTTAGAAATGAAACATATTAAGAAGGAATTTGACGGGCTTGAGGTGATTCATGATATCTCCCTGTCCGTAGAAGAGGGAGAGGTTCTGGCAATTATCGGCCCTTCCGGATCGGGAAAATCCACGATGCTTCGTTGTGCCGCCATGTTGGAGAAGATTGACGGAGGAGAGATCTGTTATCTGGGCAAGCGGGCTGCCTGGGTGGATGAGAACGGAAAGCGGAATTATCCAAAGGGTGAGGAGGCACGGAAGGTGTGCTCCTGTTTTGGTATGGTATTTCAGAATTTCAATCTCTTTCCCCATTACAGTGTCCTGAAAAATGTGATGGATGCCCCTATCAGTGTGCAGAAGCGTGATAAGGCAGAAGTGAAAAAAACGGCGATGGAACTTCTTGGGAAAATGGGACTGGAGGATAAGGCGGATGCTTATCCGTATCAGTTATCCGGCGGGCAGCAGCAGCGGCTTTCAATCGCCAGAGCACTTGCGATGAATCCCAAAATCCTGTATTTTGATGAGCCGACCTCAGCCCTTGATCCCGAACTTACCGGAGAGATTTTGAAAGTCATCAAAGAACTGGCAGCAGAGCATATGACCATGGTCATTGTGACGCATGAGATGGAATTTGCCAGAAAGGTGGCGAATCATATCATCTTTATGGAAAAAGGGGTAATTGTGGAAGAGGGGACTCCGGATGAAGTTTTTTCATCAGAAAATGCAAGAATGCAGACATTTCTGGGAAAATTCCGGCAGGATTAACGCTTGCTTTTAGAGAAGTGTTAGAATATAATTATGTTTATGATACGGCAGTTTTATAACTGCCCATTACAATCAAGAGAGAAGAAAGGTGTCAAACTCATGGAAAAAAGAGAACAGCTTTACGAAGGAAAAGCAAAAAAGGTATTTGCAACCGAAGATCCGGCAGTAGTAATCGTAGATTACAAAGATGATGCTACCGCATTTAATGGAGAAAAAAAGGGAACCATCGTAGGTAAAGGCGTAATCAATAACCGTATGACGAATTATGTTTTCAGCATGCTTGAAAAAGAAGGAGTTCCGACACATCTGGTAGAGGAATTAAGCGACCGTGAGACCGCAGTTAAAAAAGTAAGTATTGTTCCGCTGGAAGTAATCGTTCGTAACGTGGCAGCAGGAAGTTTCTCCAAGAGAATGGGAGTTGCAGAAGGAACCGAACTGCTCTGCCCGATTCTGGAGTTCAGCTATAAAAATGACGATCTGGGCGACCCATTCATCAATGACGATTATGCCCTGGCTCTCGGACTGGCTACGCAGGAAGAGATTGATACAATTAAAACATATACAAGAAAGATCAACGAGTATTTAAAGGGATATTTCCTGAATGCCGGCATGAAGCTGATCGACTTCAAGATTGAGTTCGGCCGTCTGGCGGATGGAACAATCATCCTGGCTGATGAAGTTTCACCGGACACCTGCCGTCTGTGGGATGTTGAGACCAACGAAAAACTGGATAAAGACCGTTTCCGCAGAGATATGGGTAATGTAGAAGAAGCCTACAACGAAGTATTCAAACGCTTAGGTCTTGCATAAGGAGAGAGAGATGAGTCAAACTGACAGATATACAAGTCCATTGTCCGAACGTTATGCCAGCAAGGAGATGCAGTATGTATTCTCTCAGGATATGAAGTTCAAAACATGGAGAAAACTATGGATAGCTCTGGCAGAGACAGAGAAAGAACTGGGACTGCCGATTACCCAGGAACAGATTGATGAATTGAAAGAGTTTCAGGAGGACATCAATTATGACGTGGCAAAAGCCCGTGAGAAGGAGTGCCGTCATGATGTTATGTCCCATGTGTATGCTTACGGTGTACAGTGTCCGAAAGCAAAGGGAATCATCCATCTGGGAGCCACAAGCTGTTATGTAGGTGATAATACCGATATTATCGTGATGAATGAAGCCCTGAAGCTTGTGAAGAAAAAACTGGTAAATGTGATTGCAGAGCTGGCAAAGTTCGCAGAAGAATATAAGGCACAGCCGACTCTGGCATTTACCCATTTCCAGCCGGCACAGCCGACAACCGTGGGAAAACGTGCCACTCTTTGGATGCAGGAGTTTGCCATGGATCTGGAAGATCTGGAATATGTGCAGAGTACCCTGAAGCTTTTGGGAAGTAAGGGAACGACAGGTACACAGGCAAGCTTCCTGGAACTCTTTGACGGGGATCAGGAGACGATCGACAAGATTGACCCGATGATTGCCGAGAAGATGGGATTCAAGTCCTGCTATCCGGTATCCGGCCAGACCTATTCCAGAAAAGTGGATACCAGAGTGCTGAATGTGCTTGCAGGCATTGCGGCAAGTGCACATAAGTTTTCCAATGACATCCGTCTGCTTCAGCACTTAAAAGAGGTGGAGGAGCCATTCGAGAAAGGGCAGATCGGTTCTTCTGCTATGGCATATAAGCGGAATCCGATGCGGAGTGAGCGTATTGCATCCCTGTCCCGTTATGTTATGATTGATGCGTTGAATCCGGCAATCACTTCCGCAACGCAGTGGTTTGAGAGAACGCTGGATGATTCTGCAAATAAGCGTCTCAGTGTACCGGAAGGATTTCTGGCGATCGACGGTATCCTGGATCTGTGCCTGAACGTGGTTGACGGTCTGGTAGTATATCCAAAGGTAATCGAGAAGCGTCTGATGTCCGAACTGCCGTTTATGGCAACTGAGAACATTATGATGGATGCGGTGAAAGCGGGCGGTGACCGTCAGGAATTGCATGAGCGTATCCGGGAACTTTCTATGATTGCAGGAAAGCATGTGAAAGAAGAAGGACGTGACAACGATCTTCTGGATCTGATTGCAGAAGATCCGATGTTCAACCTGTCCAGAGAAGATCTGGAGAAAACCATGGACCCGACCAAATATGTGGGACGTTCTGCGGTGCAGGTAGATGGATTCCTGAAAAAAGTGATTCGTCCTCTGCTTGACAAGAATAAAGAATTGTTGGGTATGAAAGCGGAGATTAACGTTTAAGAAATCACAGAAGCATGTGTTTTTTCATCATGTTAAGAGGGGCGATGCCATAAAAGTTGGCATCACCCCGTTTGTGCGTATAGTCGGAACTGTTTGCCGGAGAAATTCGGCGCACGATTTATAACCAGATTTAATAAAATAAGAAAGCTTTATTAGTAATAATAAGTTTTACTTATGCACAAAATGTTGTATACTAAGAATGCAGGTGTAGGGCCTGACATCAGACAAGAGTAGCTATTTAGGAGGATTTCATATGATTAAGGCAGTTGTAGGAGCAAACTGGGGAGACGAAGGCAAGGGTAAGATTACTGACATGCTGGCAAAAGAAGCAGATATTATCGTCCGCTTTCAGGGCGGGGCAAATGCCGGACACACAATTGTAAATGATTATGGCAAATTTGCACTGCACACATTACCATCCGGTGTATTCTATAACCATACCACCAGCATTATCGGAAATGGCGTTGCACTGAACATCCCTGTTTTGTTCAATGAACTTCAGGAAGTAGTATCAAAGGGTGTGCCGATGCCGAAGCTGTTGATTTCCGACCGTGCACAGATGGTGATGCCTTATCATATTTTATTTGATCAATATGAAGAAGAACGTCTTGCCGGGAAATCTTTTGGTTCCACAAAGTCCGGTATCGCGCCGTTTTATTCAGATAAATATGCAAAAACCGGTTTCCAGGTGCATGAGCTGTTTGGTGATGCGGATGCATTGCTGGAGAAGATTAAAAGTGTATGTGCAGTAAAGAATGTACTTTTAGAGCATCTGTATCAGAAACCGGCATTGAATCCGGAAGGAATCTTTGCAGAACTGATGGAATATAAGAAGATGGTTGAGCCATTTGTATGTGATACCTCTTTGTACTTATGGAATGCGATTCAGGAAGGAAAAGAGATTTTGCTGGAGGGCCAGCTGGGAACCCTGAAAGATCCGGATCATGGAATTTATCCGATGGTAACCTCTTCTTCCACATTGGCAGCATACGGTGCAATCGGAGCAGGCGTTCCTCCATATGAGATTAAAAAGGTTGTAACCGTAAGCAAGGCATATTCCAGTGCTGTAGGAGCAGGAGCATTTGTATCCGAGATCTTCGGAGAAGAGGCAGATGAGTTGAGAAGACGCGGCGGAGACGGCGGGGAATACGGTGCGACCACAGGTCGTCCGAGACGTATGGGATGGTATGACTGTGTGGCATCCAAGTATGGCTGCAGACTGCAGGGAACGACCGATGTGGCATTTACCGTTCTGGATGTGCTGGGATATCTGGATGAAATTCCGGTTTGCGTAGCTTATGAAATTGACGGTGAAATTACAACAGAATTCCCGACCACCAGTAAATTGGAAAAGGCAAAACCGGTTCTGGAAACACTTCCGGGATGGAAGTGTGATATCCGGGGAATTAAGACCTATGAGGAATTACCTGAGAACTGCCGCAAATATGTGGAATTTATCGAAGAGAAGCTGGGCTTCCCGATTACGATGATTTCCAATGGTCCGGGAAGAAATGACATTATTTATCGTGAAAAATAATGATTCAGGAGTCAGAATCCGGTTTTGACGGATGACTCCATAGTGGAGGATTACATGAAGAGATGTAGGAATGTCTGCCTGATGCTTTTTCTGGTTCTCGGATCTGTATTGCTTGTGGGATGTAATAAACTGGATGATGTGAAAGAAACTACAATTTCAGTAGGCAAAAAGGGAGCGGTGACAGAAGTTATCATGGAATCGGCGGAGGGGGAGTCCTATGGGGTCGAAGAACTGCAGTCTTTTGTGGACGCGGACATCAAAGCATTTAACCAGAACGCAAAAACGCAGAACGTGGAGCTGACATCCTGTGAAATCAAAGATGGGATGACGCGGATAGAGATTGCATACACGTCTTATACCGATTATGCGGATTATCATAAGACCAGATGTTTTGTGGGTACGGTAAAAGAAGCTGAAAATGCCGGATACGATTTTAACGCAGAGTTTCAGGATAACAATGGAGAGTCGGCAGCAGCTTCCACAATTCTTGCCAATGATGATGCGTGGCATGTGGTAATTCTGGAAGAGCCGGTTCAGGTACTGGTGGAGGGGACGCTCCTTTATACCAGTACCAATGCGGAAATTACCGGAAAGGGAAAAGCGAAGATTGCAGCAGAAGATGGGAATGGTCAGAGCATCACAATCAGTTCCCCGGTCTATCTCATATATAAGTAAGAAGGAGACATAAAAATGGAAAAGACAATGGATAAGATTGTTGCCCTTGCAAAGTCAAGAGGATTTGTATATCCGGGTTCCGAGATCTATGGCGGTCTTGCAAACACCTGGGATTACGGCCCGTTGGGTGTAGAATTGAAAAATAATGTTAAGAAAGCATGGTGGAAGAAATTCATTATGGAAAACCCATATAACGTGGGTGTGGACTGTGCAATTCTGATGAATCCGCAGACCTGGGTAGCTTCCGGACATCTTGGCGGATTTTCCGATCCGCTTATGGACTGTAAAGAGTGCCATGAACGTTTCCGTGCAGATAAGATTATCGAAGATTACTGTGCAGAAAATAATCTGGAGATTCAGGGAGGAAGCGTGGATTCCTGGACGCAGGAAGCGATGAAGAATTTCATCGAAGAAAACCAGATTCCATGTCCGACCTGCGGAAAGCATAATTTTACCGATATCCGTCAGTTTAATCTGATGTTCAAGACCTTTCAGGGCGTTACGGAAGATGCAAAAAATACCGTATATCTGCGTCCGGAAACCGCACAGGGTATTTTTGTAAACTTTAAAAATGTACAGAGAACTTCCAGAAAGAAGATCCCGTTCGGAATTGGTCAGGTTGGAAAGTCTTTCCGTAACGAGATTACACCTGGCAACTTTACATTCCGTACCCGTGAGTTTGAGCAGATGGAACTGGAATTCTTCTGTGAGCCTGGTACGGATTTGGAGTGGTTTGCATATTGGAAGCAGTTCTGTCTGGATTGGCTGCACGGTTTGGGGCTGAGTGAGGAAGAAGTGCGTTACCGTGATCATTCACCGGAGGAATTATGTTTCTACAGCAAGGCTACAACAGATGTGGAATTTTTATTCCCGTTTGGATGGGGCGAGTTGTGGGGAATCGCTGACCGTACAGATTATGACCTGACGCAGCATCAGAATTTGTCCGGACAGGATATGTCTTACTTTGATGATACGAAGAATGAGAAATACGTTCCGTATGTGATTGAGCCGTCTCTTGGTGCGGATCGTATGGTGCTGGCATTCCTGTGCAGCGCATATGATGAAGAAGTTCTGGATGCGGAGAAGAATGATGTTCGTACAGTGATGCATTTCCATCCGGCACTGGCGCCTGTTAAGATTGGTGTCCTTCCGTTGTCTAAAAAATTAAATGAGGGCGCAGAGAAGATCTTCCTGGAATTGTCAAAGGCTTATAACTGTGAATTTGATGATCGTGGAAATATCGGTAAACGTTATCGCCGTCAGGATGAAATCGGTACACCGTTCTGTATCACTTATGATTTTGAGTCTGAGAACGATGGGGCAGTAACTGTACGTGACCGTGATACAATGGAGCAGGAGAGAATCAAAATTGAGAATCTGCCGGCTTATTTTGCAGAGAAATTTGAATATTAAGCAGTGATTTTACGACTTTGCCGTTTGGATAAAAGTGCGTAGGGGCAAAAAGCCAGGAATCGAAATTCGGAAAACAAAATCAAGTTTTCCGGATTTTGGTTCCTGGCTTTTTTGTCGACAGCAAAGACACATAAAAGAATCCGATATGTTGAATATGAAAAGAACAATACCTACAATTGGAAAATATTGGTATACTTAATTATATGATGAAAGCGTCAAAAGGTATTTTGACGCCTATGATACACGGATTGCTCCGCATTTCATGCTCACGCAATCCTAAAAACATTCGAAATCCGCCCTATTCGGGCTACTTTCTCATGTTTTGCGCGTCCCAAAGTCATGCTTTTTCATGCAAGCATGAAACGCAGGACCTTTTGACGCTTGTATCATTATATAGTGGCGGGCTTTTGAATAATTACGAAAGAGATATAATGAGGTATATCATGGAAAAAATAAGCGAACGTAACAGAATTTTCTTTTTAACTGCACTGACAGTTCTTCTTTTTGTGCTTCTTACGATTTGGGGAATTTTCAGACTGCATCATGTGTATGCAAATCAAATGATAGGATTTTTGGGGGCATGGTCGGAGACTTCTGAAATGCCGAAAACAAGTGTGGATCAATTGCTTTCAGGAACATTCACAGATCGGAATTATAAACAGGGGCTTATGCTTTTAAAAGAAGCAGGATACCAGCAGAGCGGGCTTTCCCTGATCTATGGACAGATGGATTCCGTTTGTTTGCTTTGGGCGTTTGGGGCTGTCGGTATTTTGGCGGTTTTGTTTGCAGGCTTATTTTTTCTGTATTATAAACGTAAGAAGTTTTTGAATGCAGCGGTGGAATGGGTTCGCAATCTGGAGGATTCGGAACTTGAAGAACGGGTCTGTGCGTCTGCCACATTAGAAACCCGCGAACTGGTGTATGTTCTTCGGGAACACAGACATCTGGATGAACAGGAGCGGAAATGTCTGGAATTCGAAAAACGGAAAACAGTATCATTTGTAGAGGATATTTCTCATCAATTGAAAACGCCTCTTACCATTATACGGATGCAGATTGAGCGGATTAATTATGCGCAGAAGTTTTTACAATCAGGCATTACCAAAGCGCTGACGCAGGTCGATAAGATGGTATTTTTGATTTCTATGATGATGCGGGTTGGGATGTTGAATTCAGGCAAGAGTAAAATGGAGATAAAACGGAACAAGGTATGGGTTCTGGCAGAGGAAATCATTCAGGAGTTTGATACGATCTGTCAGGGGAAGCACGTGCATCTGCACAGTGAAACAAGCGGTGAAGAAACATTCTATTATGATGACTATTGGATGAAGGAGGCAGTGGAAAATCTGATCAAGAATTGCATTGAATATTCAGAACCGGAAGGAATTGTGAGTGTAAAGTATCATGTTGGAAATAACGGATTGTATATCTATGTGAAAGACCGGGGAAAAGGTATCGAAGAACAGAATATCGGTCATATTTTTGAGCGATACACATCCAGTTACCGTCAGAGTGATACCAGCAGCGGTCTGGGGCTGGCTATTACAAAGCAAGTAGTAGAATCCCATTTTGGAGAGGTTGATGTAAGGAACAATGAGGACAAGGGAGTGACATTTACAGTTTATCTGCCAGTCATGCGTGGAAAGGACGTTTATCAGGAAATCAAGAGAGAGGAGTGTACAGAAGACGATGGAAATTTTGCGGCTGGATAATGTTACAAAGACATATGGAACAAGCAGAGCACAGGTGCAGGCAGTAAATAGGGTAAGCTTAAGTGTTTCGAAAGGGAGCTTTACATCCATCATCGGAAGGAGCGGTTCCGGAAAATCGACGCTTTTGAAACTCTGCAGCGGGCTGCTTAAGCCTGACAGCGGGCGTGTAATCCTGGATGGAGACGAGATCAGCAATATGAGAGATAAAGAATGCTGTGCAGTCCGGAGAAGAAAAATCGGTTTTATCTTTCAGAACTTTGAATTAATTCCGGAATTCACAGTGTTGGAAAATATCTGCCTGCCGTCATATCTGGATGAGAGAAGTCCCAATATGAATTATATTGAGAAATTGCTGAAGGATACAGAGCTTCAGCAAAAAAGGGATGCGTTTCCGGATGAATTGTCAGGAGGGGAGCAGCAGCGTGTGGCGATTGCCCGAGCATTGTCCACACGTCCGGCGATTTTATTTGCAGATGAGCCTACGGGAAATCTGGACATCAAAAGCGGTGAGATCATTATGGAATTGTTGAATTTCTGTAATTTTCGGTATGGACAGACCATATTGATGGTAACTCATAATCTGGAGCTGCTGCAATATACGCAGCGTACTTTGCGGATGCAGGATGGAGGCATCGTGGAAGAACGGGATAAAGGAGAAGAGAATCCATGACAAAGCTTGTTTTGTTAAATCTGAAGCGTAAGAAAAAATCGTGGCGGATGATGCTGATTGTGATGACGCTTGCTTATACATTTCTTGCTATGGTACTGACTTTTTGTTCCAGTCTGGACCGGACGGAGGAGGCAGAAAGGGAGGCGGATTATGGAAGCTGGCATGTGGCATTGATTCATGCGGATCTGGAAAGTATTGAGCGAATGAAAAATCATGCGACTGTGGAGAGGGCAGGAATCAGCTATACATATGGTATGGTGTTGGATCTGAAAGAGGAGGACCTGGGGAAGATAGGAACGGCCGATGAGCATACGATTGAGATGGAAAAGATCCATTTATTGGAAGGGCGGTTTCCGAAAGGAGATGGAGAGCTGGCTGCAGAGCGGTCAGCTCTTACCGCATTGGGATATTTGGGAGAGCCGGGACAACAGGTCTCTGTAAAGATTCAGATCAGTCAGGGAGGAGAGAAGCGGGAAGTACAGAAAGATTTTACCCTGGTGGGAATCGTACAGGATTACTCTTCCAGAATAAAAGGAACAACTTTAGATAAGAAAGATTATGTCTCTTTTTTTGTGGATGAAGCAGAGGAAGGTTTCGTGCCTTCAGAGGGAAATATTGTCTTCCGGCTGAAGGAAAAAAGCTTAGAATTCTATAATGAGATATTGAGAGAAAAAGGAATCCGGGCGGAGGGAGTTGCTAATAATTATACGTATTATGAGTTGATGAGAGATTCGGCGCATCGGCAGATGGAAAAAAAGCAGGAACAATTTAAGATGATCATTCTCGGCTTATATTTATTCTGGGCTATTTTTATCAGTACGATTTTCACCTATTTAAAAAGTCAAAAAGATAGTATCATGATTCTGAGAAAAATCGGACATGAGAAGAGGAAGACAAAACGACTGATTTATATAGAGCTTTTAGGAGTTCATACCGTGGCCTTCCTGTTGGGAAATATTTCGGGGATCTTCCTAAGTTATGGTTTGTTTTCTTTCCTGGGGTATATGACAGAATTTACAGGGTGTTTTTTTATAGAGTGGGAGTCCTTTATTTTTCTGGCAGCAATTGAAGTCATAAGTTCGTTGGTATTGCTGCGGACCAGCGTAATGATCCTTGTAAACGACAGAATGTTGGCGAACCGGAAAAAGCGACCACAGGCATCGAAACGCAAAAAATTTAATTGGAAAGTGTTTATCGGTAAAAAAGATCGGGTAATCAGTGGGTGTATGATTTTTGTAGTATTTTTACTGGTTTATATGAGTGTATACACTGTCGGTGATATTCATTATGCTTATCAGCAGGAAACTGCGAGGAAGGATATGGCAGTATACGAATTTGGTGGGTTGTACAGTTATTATCCGGCAATGGGACATGTAAAGGAGGAGGAGTACGAAAAATTAAGAAATGTTTATGGAATTGAGGATATAGAAGGAATTAAGGGGTTAGAATATGTGCCTATGGAATGGGAAGGAATGGAGCAAAGTGAGTATGTAGATATGCTCCGTGGAAGCTTTTGGTCAAGATTTAGTGAGACAGATAATCCACAGGCATTTTTGATAGGAGTTGAGCAGAATAGGCGGTTTTATAAGGAGTATTGGGCAGAAATTGATGTTGGAGAAATAGATATTGCTGAATTTCAGCAGGGGAATGAAGTTATTTTGTATTTACCAAAATGTTTTTATGATAGTAATGGGAATTTTTTTTCGAGTAAAAACGAATCTATTGCCGAAATAAGACATGCAGATGTATATGTAGAAGAAAGTATATCTGTTGGGGACTATATTAGAATCAATGGAAAAAAAGTGAGAATTGGTGGAATTATTAATTCTGTTGACCAGGAAAATATGTTGCGGAAGCTGATAGTCCCGTTTAGTGTGATAGGAAGTTTTAAATTTTGCAGTCAGGTGGATGAAGAACTGAAGAATTCGTATGAATATCTGATGCTAGAACCTAAAGAACAGATTAACGTTGAGCAAGCAGAACAAGAGTTAATACAAACTAAAATTGCGCTCTCGTTTTTAAACAATCGGTTAATAAGTGATAAACTATTGAATGAATCATGGAATGTTTTGGTGATTTTGATTTATGTGGATTTTCTGTGTATTAGTTTGGTCTTGATTTATGAGAAAAGCCGTTGGGAATTGAATGTGAAAAAATATGAAAAGCGGTGGAAAACGTATTTATACTTGGGAATTCCCCAAAATCAGTTTGCCAGTCTTTTTATCAAAGAATTTTTGGTGAACTGTATATATGCTGTGGCATGCGCATATTTTAGTATGATTATTTATCATTATTGCAGATACTGGATAAAATGGAACTTAGAACAAGAGCATAACATGGATATAATGGGAGAAATCATTTTTAGCACATTTTTGAACAGAGTATCATGGAAAAGTGTTGTGATCAGTATAGTCCTTATTTTAGGCTTCATGACAGTAAAAACGATATATAAAGTAAAAAAAGTTCTAAAAAATTTCAAAATGTAATATAGATGTAAGGTTGGTGTGGTATGATAGATATAAGCAAATTAGGAGGAAGATACAAATGAAGAAAAAGTTAAGAAAGTTGTTGGTTGGAGTTATGATCGGTTCTATGATTGTACCGACAAATGTCTGGGCACAGTCCCAGAACACAGGAAGTGTTGTCTCAGAGGATAACGGAGAGGGGATAAGTCCGAGAATCTCAGTAAGCAAGTATGTTGAAGTGCAGGTTGAGTATATGCTTTTAGAGAGTGTTCCCAAGTATCATTATTATTCCTATTATGATTATGATTATAATACGACTTTAAAGGGAACGTTGGTATTACAAAGAACTCTTGATACTGGTGAAGGTGTAGTTGCATATTATGCTGGGCACTGCTCCGGATCAATCTAAAGTTTGTTTTCATCTATTGATGAAAATTATTGGCTAAGCCATACATCCTTAAAACAATACAGGTTTTGGTTTCATCAGCCTGCCCCCAATTTCGGGCTGATGAAACGGGTTTTGGATTTACATAAAATAATGAAGAAAAAAGAATGTTGTAACAGTCACAAATGAAACAAAAGGCAACGATTCAGAATCCATGATTCCATGCGATGTTTTGCACAGCAGAATGTGAGTTTCTCAGCACCAAACGGCAAGTTTATTGCGGTTTGTGTGTTGCAAAACGGCAATCCTGATTGGAAAAGTGGTGAACCGTTACCAGAAAAAACAAATCAGGGGAGAGATTATGATGAAATTATTAATTGTGAGAGATGAATGCCGCATGAAAGAAGGAACAAAGACGTTTAAGCAGTATGAGGAAGAAGGAATTCATACGACAGTATGTACTTCTAATGTTTTCGCAGAGTTACCGGAGATGGAATTGGATCTGGTGGTGATTGATTTAGTAGAAAAGACATTAGAGGAAAGTGATTTTGCATTTTTACAAGGGCTGAAATCTCAAAAATACAAAGCAGTGGTTGCGATTGCAGATCAATGCAGCAAAAGTGAGGAAGTGAAGGAGATTTTCCGGGAAAAGGGCGTGGTTCATTATGTAGAGCGGCCGCTTACCAAGGAAGTGTTCTTTGAGGAAGTGGACAAGGCATTGGCAGAATATAAAGTACAGGCGAATTAAGGACAGGGAAGTGCCCAGAGGGCATGAAAAATCTTTGGTGACAGCGTGACAGCTGTGAAGTAATCGACTCTCATATATAGTGATGTCTGCGTCAGCAGATATACTCGTTTTAAATAGGAAAAGGCTGCCGTGAATTTCATGGCAGCCTGATTTCTTTTTATTGAATAATGGTTCCGGTCTTTCCTAGATAACCCTCTTTTGCCTTATCTATGGAAGTGATAACCGCACGTTTTCCGCCTTTTTCCAGGAATTCTACGGAAGCTTCGATTTTCGGAAGCATGGAGCCGGGCTCGAACTGTCCCTGTGCCATATATTTTCTGGCATCTGCAACAGTAATATTGCTGAGGGGTTCTGCATTCGAAGTATTGTATCCAATCGAAACATGTTCTACACTGGTGAGGATCATCAGTTCATCGGCATGAATCATCTCTGCCAGCTTTGCGCTGATCAGATCTTTTTCAATGACAGCACTCGCACCCTTCAGTTCTTCTGCCTGAACCAGAACAGGAATCCCGCCGCCGCCGGCTGCGATGACAATCTGGTCTGCATCTATCAGTGTGCGGATGGCATCAATTTCAATGATTTCCTGAGGCTTTGGTGCTGCAACAATTCGGCGATATCCGCCTTCTACTTTCGTTACATAATTTCCCTTGTGCTCTTCACATTCGGCTTCCTCTTCTGTCAAAAGCCGTCCAATTGCTTTGGAAGGGGTGTAGAAGGAATCATCATACGGATCAACGGTAACCTGTGTGAGAACGGTGGATACCGGACGGTAGATACCACGGCGAAGCAATTCTGCACGGATTGCATTTTGAAGGTCATATCCGATATATCCCTGACTCATGGCTGAGCAGACAGACATAGGGGCTACCGTATAATCCTCGTGTGCTTTGCCGAATTCATTCATAGCGGTGTGAATCATCCCCACCTGAGGAGCATTACTGTGTGTGATGACAACGGATGCACCCGCTTCAATAAGATCAGCAATCACTTTTGCTGATTTTTTTACGGCTACTTTTTGTTCCGGTAATGTGGTGCCCAGTGCACGGTGACCGAGCGCTACTACAATTTTTTTCTTTTCCATATCGAAAGTCCTCTCTGATTATGTCTGAATTACGGAGAATTTCCGCTTATATACCTGATGCAAATTGTTATAAAAAATCTTCTATTGATATGATGATACAGGCGTCAAAAGGTCATGCTTTTCATGCTTGCATGAAAAGGCATGACTTTGGGACGCGAAAAACACCGAAAAGTAGCCATTTTTCGTAGAAAAATGAGCGAATTTGAGGTGTTTTAGGATTGCGTGAGCATGAAATGCGAAGCAATCCGTATATCATAAGCGTCAAAATATCTTTTGACGCTTTCATCATATGATAAGTATAGAGGAATTCGCAGAAAAATGCAAGAGAGAATCATTCCTTTTGCGTATTGTATTGAAATAGTAAAAGAATATTCAAAATGGGGATAGTGAAATAAATGGAAATATTTGGTATAATTTGATTAGTATTTGATTTCCAAAATTTGGATAATAGGTGAGGATTAAACAAATGAGAACAATTTTGATTATAGAAGATGACAAAGAACTGGCAGAGGAAGTCAGGGATTTGCTGCTTGCATGTAAGTATGACGTGCTTTTGGCGGATTCCAAAAAGGAAGCTGTAATACAGATAAAAAATAATCTTGTAGATTTGTGTCTGATGGATATTCGTCTGCCAGATGGGAACGGGTATGATCTTTGCCGACAGATCCGGGAATTTTATCGGGGTTCCGTGATTATGCTGACCGCATGTACAAATACGGATCAGGTAGTGGAGGGACTTCAGGCGGGAGCGGATGATTATGTGACAAAGCCATTTCAGATTGCGGAATTATTGGCAAGAATCGAAGCACAGCTGCGGCGATTGGGAAGCAGTAAAGAATTATGGAGTAATGTGGCGCAGTCGGGAGAATTGACGATTCACTTTGAGGAGCATCAAATCTACAGAGGGGATAAGCTGTTAGAACTTGGAGCCCGTGAATATGGAGTCTGCGAATTACTGCTGCACAGAGGAGGGAAGGTTGTGACCAGAGAGACGCTGTTAGAGAAAATCTGGGATGCACGGAGTAATTTTATTGAAGAGGGCACATTGAATGTGCATGTCAGCAGAATACGTAAGAAATTGGGAACTTATCAGGGAAAATCCTATATTGAAACAATTAAAGGAATGGGTTATCGTTGGGCGCATCCGATTATTCAGAAGTAATGTTGGGACTGTAATCTTGTAAAAGAGATATTTTGGGTGTAAAATTCATGTACTGACAGGAATCGTAAGCGATAGAAAGTTATGTGATTGTTTCATGCAGCAGCAGATAAAAGAAGCGATTGGCTGCGTGAAATGCGGATGGTCAGTGAAAGAAAAGAGAAGGACGTATTGGCAGATGGAAAAGAAAAGTCGTGAAAGAAAGAAGTATGCAGCCGGAAAGCAGGGAAGGGACAATACAAAACTAAAAAGTCATACAGCCGGGAAGCAAACCGGGGATCGAAAAGGGAGCCTTCCAATTCCAAAGAAACAGGACGCAACGAATTGTGAAGAGAGGTGCCGGGTTGCTAAAAAGTGCGGAGGTTGTGCATACCAGGCAATTTCTTATGAAGAACAGCTGAAGAAAAAGGAAAAACAGGTAAGGGAGCTGCTGAAAGGAATTTGCCCTGTGGAGCCAATTATGGGAATGGAAAATCCCTATCATTATAGAAATAAAGTACATGCAGCATTTGCTCATCTGCGGGATGGTTCTGTGATATCAGGAGTTTACGCAGAGGGAACACATCGTATCGTACCGATTGATCGTTGCCTGATTGAGGATGAAAAAGCAGATGCTATTATTGTAGATATCCGGGGACTTTTAAAGTCATTTAAAATCAAAGTTTATAATGAAGACAGCGGATACGGACTTCTCCGCCATGTTATGGTGCGCAGAGGATTCCGAAGTGGAGAAATCATGGTGGTTCTGGTGGTGGCTTCGCCGGTATTTCCGTCTAAAAATAATTTTGTAAAAGCCCTGCGGAAGCTGCATCCGGAGATCACAACGGTAATTTTGAATGTAAATGACCGCAAGACCAGCATGGTTCTGGGAGAGCGGAATATTACGCTTTATGGAAAAGGTTATATTGAAGATCAGCTTTGCGGCTGTACCTTCCGTGTGTCCCCTTCATCATTTTATCAGGTAAATCCGGTTCAGACAGAGAAATTATATCAGAAGGCAATTGAATTGGCTGCGTTGACCGGGAATGAGAGAATTATTGATGCTTATTGCGGAATCGGAACGATTGGATTAATTGCCAGCAGATATGCGAGGGAAGTCATCAGTGTGGAGTTAAATAAAGATGCAGTGAGAGATGCAATCGTGAACGCAAAGCGTAATGCGGTGAAAAATGTGAAGTTTTGTCAGGCGGACGCCGGTGAGTTTATGGTAAACATGGCAGAACGGGGAGAACATGTGGATGTAGTGTTTATGGATCCGCCCCGGGCAGGAAGTGATGAGGCATTTTTATCATCGGTGGTAAAACTTCAGCCGGAGAAGGTAGTTTATATTTCGTGCAATCCGGAGACCCTGGCGAGGGATTTGAAGTATCTGGCGAAGAAGGGATATCGGGCGGTTACAGCGGTGCCGGAGGATCAGTTTCCCTGGACGGAGCACGTCGAGAGTGTCGTGTTGATGTCAAAAGTCGAGAAGTAGATGCAAGAAAAAGGCTTGAAAACAAGGGATTCCTGAGAAGGAGTAGATTTTGGACATGGGATAACACGCCCGGAAAATGGGAAGTTTGCTGTCAGAGGAAACATATCTACATGAAAAAATGGCATAGGGTTGAGTAGACAGATTGGATATTTAAAGGTCGAGTTGACAGGAGTGTTAAAACAGGTGATAATAGGCTAAAAAGCATATGCAGTTATTGGAAAAATGATGTTTAGCCTAATAGGATAACAAATATTTAGGGAGGATTTTATGAATACTTATGAAATTTTACGTTCAAATTTGACTAATAATCAATATGATGCAGTTATTGATGAATCTCATCATATATTATGCTTAGCTTGTGCTGGTTCTGGAAAATCAAGAACACTTGCATATAAAATTGCATTTTTAATTTCACAAGGAAAATCTCCCGAGAGTATTATTGCTTTTACTTTCACAGAAAAGGCAGCAGAATCGATTAAACGTAGGGTAGCCGAAGCTCTGCATAAATTTGGACTTTCTGAGAACAATATTGGAGCAATGTTTATTGGTACATTGGATTCGTTTTGTCAAAAATTGCTTGGGGATATTAATGCTAGATATCGCCAATATGATATTTTGGATCAAAATCGTTTGATTTTATATGTTATGTCAAGACTTAAGAAACTTGGACTTACTACAGGTACAGGATATTTTGCACGAATTAAAGAATTGACAGAAGCATGGCAGACATTGAATAATGAAAATATTTCCCTAGATTCCGTAGAAAAATATGATATTGATTTATATGAAAAATTAAAAAAATTATCGGCGTCTCTTGATGCAGATGGTTATATGGATTTTTCTTTTGCCATTAATCTTGCAGTAAGAGAGCTGAAAAAAATAACACACAAAGAAGATTCGTATATAGAGAAATTCAAATATCTTTTTGTGGACGAATATCAGGATATTAATCCAATACAAGAAGAATTTATAAAAACACTTTCTGAGTATTTGGATATGCTTTTTGTTGTTGGAGACGATGACCAATCTATTTATGGTTGGAGAGGGGCAAATGTTCAAAATATTTTAACTTTTAAGGACAGATATACCGATGTATCTGTTCATCGTTTGCTTGTGAATTTCCGGAGTACAAAGGCTATTGTGGAAACAGCGAATAATTTTATTCAAAGTACAATACCTGTTGAACGTTTGCCAAAATCAATTACGTATCATACAGATGGTAATATACAGGATTTACGAAAACTGTGGTTTGATAATCGCGAAGATGAAGCAAAGTGGGTGGCGGATCGGATTAAATCACTCATTGGCACGACATATATTGAATATAATGCAGATGGTTCAGAGAAAAGTCGTAGAGGTCTTACATATAGCGATTTTGCAGTTTTAATTCGTGGTATTCATAGCAGAAACTCAGAGAACAGAGATGTTCAATTTGTTAATGCCATGCGCGATTTGGATATACCTGTTAAAACTACAGGAGAAGGGGGGATTTTTGACCGTCCGTATGCACAATGCATTCTTGAAATCATGGAATTATTACGTGATGGAAAGCAATTAGATAGAAATGTAGCAGAAAAATGTTTTAACGATTCTGTTTTACCGATTTTCCCATCGGCGGATAAGAATAAGTATTTTCATGTTCTCCAGGAATGGTATAGCAATATTTATATGCCAATCAGTTCTGCAAGGCGTAAAGTGTATCCACAGAACTTTTTGCATCAACTTTTAGATGCACTTATGCTAAGAGATTTAACAGACGAAACGGCTCTTAGAGATTTGGGATTATTTAGTGATATTATTAAAGATATAGAACAAACATATGTTAGTATAGATTCTGAATGGCGTTATAGAGAAATGCTAAATTTTTTGCAAAATATTGCTCAAGACTATGAATTAGAATCATTAGACTATATATCAAAAACAGATGCAGTAAATGTCTCAACAATTCATAAAGTAAAAGGACTAGAATTTCCAGTTGTATTTGTAGTTGATTTGGTAGCTCAAAGATTTCCGGGAAAGAGTAATAGCTATAAAGGAGCTTTGCCGAATATTTTAATGGAACAGGCGATAGCCCGTGGGGCATATGGTAATCGTATTGATGATGAAGCACGTTTGTTTTATACTGCAATTACTCGTGCGGAGCGTTTATTATATTTGAGTGGAAGTGCAGTGCAGCCAGGATTGAAGAGGGCTAAAAAACCGTCAATATTTATGGCTAATCTAAATCATCCAGACATGCGTGAAGATATTGAATTGGACAGTCTTGCAGATAAAATGGAGCCACAGACACGCTTTGATGATAACGAATTACCGACAGATTTTTCTTCGGTAAAGAGTTATTTGATTTGCCCTTATATGTACAAATTACAGAGTATATATGGTTATAATGCAGCTGTTCCGGAATTATTTGGATTTGGACAGACTACACATACTATTTTAGAACGTTTGCATCAAAAATTTAAGGATAGAATACCATCAGAAGCAGAGGTTGCTGATATGGTTGAATCTACATTTATGTTAAAACACGTATTTCCTAGCAACGATCCTATAAATCGCCCAGGTTCTTATGAACGTGCAAAAACACTTGTACATAAAATTATGAATCTTTATGTAAAAACATATTCCAGTGATTTTTGTAGATTGCGTCAGGATGAAGCACGGTTTGAACTTTCAGTTGAAGATGCACTTATCACAGGGTCTATAGATTTGTTGCTGAAAGAGGATGAGAAGAAAGATATCTGTTCTGCAGAAGTTATTGATTTTAAATCTATGGAAATACCAGATGAGATTGAACAGCAAGATTGGCGGGAAATGTCAATACAAGTTCAATTATATTCAAAGGCTGCAAGAGAAGTCATTGGGCAAAATGCAGAAACAGGATTTGTACATACATTAAAAAACAATAAACGAGTAGAAGTTCCTGTTGATGAAATCTCGGTTCAAAATGCGGTTAAATCAATTGAATGGGCGGTAAAAGGAATTTTAAGACAAGACTTTCCTATGCGTGCTTGCGAATCAAATTGTAGACATTGTGATTTTAAGGCTATGTGTAAGCAGAAGAGAGAGCCATTTAATAGTAGCGAAGTGCCTCCTCAGATAAATACTCCAAGTGGATTCAAGACCATTGCTGCATTGGAGGAGTATGAAGAATGAGATTGAAGTATGAAGCTATAGATATATTTTCGGGATGTGGCGGAGTATCCTGCGGATTGACGTTAGCGGGCTTTAAAGTCAAGGCGGCGGTAGAGATAGAGCAAAGTGCAATTGATACCTATAAGAACTATGAACCGCTTAAAAAAGTTAATGTAATGCATGATGATATTTGTAATTTAAGTGGGAAAGAGATATTGAAGGCTGCCCAAATTAAGGAAGATGACATATACCTTTTAGCAGGTTGTCCTCCATGTCAAAGTTTTTCTCGCCAGAATCCAGATAATAAAAATAAAACAGAAGAAGAACGAAAAAAGCTTCTTTTTGAATTCTTAAGGATTATTGAAGAAATAACTCCTCCTTTTTTATTGATGGAAAATGTTCCAGGAATCGAATCAGATTTTAATAAAGGAATTCTTGAGGAATTTTTGAATCGGCTTAGTAAGCAATATAAAGTCATACATAATATTTTAAATGCTGCAAATTATGGGGTTCCTCAATTGCGAAAAAGGTTTGTACTCCATGCGGTTCGTTTAGATATTCAAAAAGAGTTAGTACAGTGTGGTTTTGAATTTGAGTTGCCGCAAGCTACGCATAGTCAGAGCGGAGATGGTGGTTTAAAACAGTGGAAAACTGTGCGTGAAGCTATAGATGATCTGCCTCCCATTAAGGCTGGTGAAGAATTTCCAGATAATGGAATTATTCACAATCATAAATGCGCTAATTTGTCAGAAACCAATATTAAGCGGATGAAGATAATACGAGAAAACGGAGGGTCGCGTGCATGTTTGCCAGATAATCTTACATTAAAATGTCATAAGAAAAAAGATGGTGACGGGAATATTTTTTCGGGACATAGTGATGTTTATGGAATTATGGATGCTGATAAACCTTCACCCACTATGACAGGTGGATGTCTTTGTTATTCAAAAGGACGTTATGGGCATTATGAGCAGAATAGAGCAATTTCTATCAGAGAGGCGGCTAGACTGCAAACATTCCCAGATGATTTTGTATTCAGTAATTCTTTGACGGCAGCTGCACTGCAAATAGGTAATGCTGTTCCTATTGATCTTGTAAAAGCAAGTGGGAGTGTTTTAAAGCAGGCAATGAAAATAATCAAGTTAAAACGAATTCGAGACAAGAACACTAATTTGTGATGTTGGATTGTTCTTAAAAAGGAGTGAAAAGGGAATTTATTTGATATATCGCGTTGTATTACAATATGATTTCGTAATTGGTGAAAAGTACTACTAAGAAGGAAAAAATTTCGTAATGCAGTATATTTTTTTAAGTAGAGGGTGTGTCATGGTCAATAATCCTAAAGTACATATTATACCGCCCGTACCTCCGAAGCGAGATAAGCGAGTAGGTATTTATTGCCGTGTTAGTACAAATAGTTCGGAACAGTTAAAGAGCCTTACGGCGCAGGTATCACATTTGACAAGAATAACAGCGGCAACGCCACAGTGGTTGCTTGTGGATGTCTACATGGATATTGCGACAAGTAAAACCGGTTCTTCGCGCAAAGAGTTTACCCGTATGCTGAACGATTGTGATTCAAATAAGTTGGATATTATTCTTACCAAAAGTATAAGTCGCTTTGGACGGGATACCGTTGAAATTTTAGATGCATTGAATCGGTTGAAATTGCTCGGTGTTCGTGTCATATTTGAACAGGAAGAACTTGACACAGCGAATACAGATAGTAACCTTATGATTTCAATTATTGAATGTATTGCACAGGCAGAAAACGAATCCCGTAGCGAAAATATAAAGTGGGGTATCAAGCAGCGGGCAGCATCAGGGACATCAAAATTGTATGATAGAAAGTGTTATGGATATAAACATGATGCAGATGGCAAGCTAATTATTGATGAAAAGACAGCAGAAAACGTAAGGCTGATATATGATCTATATCTTCAAGGACAGAGTGTTATAGGTATCATTCGGGAATTGGAAAGACGTAAGATTGTTTCGCCTACCGGAAAAGAGCAATGGTGTAAGAGAACTATTGATGTTATGCTTAGTAATGAAAAATACACAGGAAATGTCCGACTTTTGAAATCTGGAAATAGTGAGGTTCATTATCTGGCATCAGATAACAATCCTGCGATTATATCATCGGAAATATTTGAAGCAGTTCGGATTGAGAAAGCTCGTAGGAGTAATGTGGCGAAAGATGAAAATGGAACTGTAAAGAGGAAAGATTCTAAATACAGTTCCAAAAGGTGAGTTATATATAAGGGTAATAGACTGTCTGTGTTATGTTGCCATCATCTTGTTTGTTGATTGAAAGGCATATCATATCTTCCTCCTTGTTCGTTTCTTTTGAGCGAAGAAAGGATAAGAGAATCCTAATACACACATATAAATTTTCGATAGACATATTTGGGAAGGTGTAGGTAATCACTGTGTCATACAGCAGACATTGCAGCTCTAATTTTTCGGTAAAAATATCTGCTTCGTTAACATGGAAGTACATATACGGTTCAAAGGGATTAGCGATAATTCTGGCAGTATACCTATTTAATTTACAATACAGTTCAGTAAGTCATAGCTTATCAGGATTAAAAAATGATATATGGATTTCTTTCATAAAGTGTTCCTCCCTTGGTAGTGTCACATATTAACTCTAAAGGAACAAGATAATGAAATTTTTTTGATTATATTTAGTCGCATTTATTTTTTACGATAATAAGCCTTTAAACAATCAATACAGGAGAAAATATATGCTCGATTTTAAAGAAATAGATAAAAATGGTGATGATTTTGAACTTTTGATTAGAGAGTTATTATATAATAAAGGATTGGAAGTTTATTGGAGTGGAAAAGGTCCTGATGGTGGAAAGGATTTATTGTGTATAGAACGCTATCAAAGTCATTTTAAGTGGTTTACCCGTAGATGGCTTGTTCAGTGTAAACATAATGCACATTCTGGGAAAGCGGTTGGTGTTTCAGATTTAGGTGGCATAGAAAATTCGTGTAGATTATATAATGCGGATGGATATTTTCTTGTATGTTCTACTTTCCCATCAGCAACTGTAGTGAGTACCCTAGATGGAATAGAAAAAAACGGAAAAATAACAACAGCATTTTGGGATTATCGAGCATTAGAACGCCAGTTATTAGTTCCAGAAAATTGGTCTATTGTTAATATGTTTTTTCCTAATTCTGCGAAAGAATTAGGATGGCAGATTAGTAAGATTGATTCTTATTTTTGGCATGCGAATTATAAAGGTAATATTTTTTATTTTGCTCTTCGTATTGGGACGAATTGTGACTATTATCTTAAATATATTGCAGAACGATTGGATGAGCTTAATCAGCTAAAATTACCAGAACATCATTATATTCGGCTTCGAGCAGTTTATTTTGATGATAAGTATACGAACTTTATTCTTTATCTTGATTATCTACTACCACAGGGAACATTGGAAGAAGATTTTGAACCATCGGCTGACATAATAAAAATTTGTAATGAACGAATTATTGATGGAGTTTATTATAACGTAGATTTAAAGATTTATGATTATAATGGTAGTAGTGATAATTTTGACTTAGATCATCAGAGTTATTATGCATATTATATACCTAATTTTAAAACAGGTATGAGAAGAGAGAAAAGAGGACGTTTTAATTCCATTTTTAAAGATGACTCAAGGAAATTTACAGAAGAATTAAAAAATGATGCTTTTGATGCTTTGTCGGAGGCGTTTGGGAAATTACCTTTTGTAAGAATATTAAAAGCGACCAATGCAAGTGTTGAGAATTTAGCATATTTCTCTGATAACTTTTCATGGAGAGATACAATAGATGGTTTGAACTATCAAATTCAAAATTTTTTTGATGTAGAAGTAAGATTTGAGTGTGATGAATTTGATAAGTTATGTGAATTATTATCTACGTTTCCAACTTCAGTGATGCAGCACTTTGAGCTGGAGCAACATCATATTTTTCTTCCTGGTGAGGGGTATGATAAAGACGAAAATGCATTGTATACTTTGAAGATTATGGTGCATCCAGCAATTGGAGTATCTAAACTGCAATTTAGACAATATCTGAACCAGTACATGATTGAGATTACAAAAAAGGTAATTGATTTTCAAGAAGGAATTGTTCAATAGTAAATTAGCAGACTTGCGTCACATTATGCTTAATAGGTGAATACACATTAAATAGCCTAATCAAGAAATAAAGATTGATGAGATAAAATGGCTGTCGAAACCCCACAAAATGGAGCTTTTTAGCACATATTGATAAGTTTCCTAAAAAGCCTAAGTATCACATGTTGAGACTGTTTGCCTCTTGGGCAACCGAAATGCAAAGCCGGATACCCGTGTTAAACTCAGCGTAGACACAGAAGAACTACAGAGAGTAAAGAACGGAGAAAAAATTTAATACACTGAACTTATAGAAGAGAACTGTTAGTGCGTCAAAGCATTAGCAGTTCTTTTTTCGTGTAAGGGAGGTGGTGCCGTTGGGCTGCTACATACAAATTCTCGGATGATTCTGCATCCGATACAAGGTCTGCAATTCAAATCTAAAACAAGGCAAATCTAAGGAGGCAACATTATGGCATTTAAGAAATTCAGAAAAATGAAAGTATATAACGTGAGTGGTTACAACTACAAGGATACACCAACCATCATCTTAAAGGGAGATTGGTTGAAAGAAACAGGTTTTGATATTGGCAGTTTGATTCAGGTGGAATGTGAAAATGGTAAGTTGATCATCACTCCAAGAGAACCGGAAGAAGTGGAATATCATGCTCCATGCGGAAAGTGCATGATGGTGGCAGAAGATTGTAAATGTTATGGTAAGAAAGACCAACTATTAAAAGTCAAGTAGATAATTGAAAAAGTCAAAAGAAATTT
>OGQM01000500.1_pt1 | contig 34856 bp, 26 predicted proteins | sample 1553191 | NCBI WGS metagenome assembly OGQM01 (sample SAMEA2579954, study PRJEB22360) | human gut metagenome | biome: human gut; feature: human-associated habitat; material: faeces | place: Denmark | collected 2008/2010 | reverse complement strand
TTATTTTCTTTTCTATAAGATTTTCTGCAAAGTTACGACATTTTTGCTTATCACATGCAGATAGTGGGCGAAAAACTACGAAAACGATTACGTATACCTTGCCGATAGGACCAAAAGAAAGACCGTATCCATCAGGAATTATCTCCCTAGGATACGGTCTTAAACCTAATGATTAACGTATGTCCTGATAGGTTTTCTTATCAACATAATGACTTTGATTAGTAACCAGGATTCTGGTCGGCTAATGTCAGTTGGTCATTGGCATCAATTGCAGCCTGTGGGATAGGGCGAAGAAGCTTCTTGCCGATATACTGGGCAGCCTTGTCTCCCATCTCATGGTTATACTTGGTGCAACGTGTTACCAGGGTCTGTGTTCTGCGAAGATCCATCCAGCGTGCCTCATTACCGAAGTTCTCGCATGCATTCTCATCAAGGATGTCATCGATAGTGATAGTTCCTGTGAGTGCATGAAGACCTGCACGCTGGTGAACTTCATTGAGTCGTGCCAATGCCTTAGGATTATCACCAGCCTTCAGATAAGCCTCAGCTGCTACGAGATACATCTCTGGCAAAGTGATGATATGGATGTCGCGATAGCAGGTGTTCTTCTCTGTCTTAGCAGTCTTGCTGTCGTCAAACTTCTTGCATGGACTGGAACCATATACCAGTTGCTGGTTATCGTAATATTCCATATCTCTGCCGTCCATATTCTGTGCTTCCTTGCTCTGTGAATCCATCGGAATGCGATAGGTGTTTGCTCTGTTTGCAGGATCTATAGCCTTCCATGCTTCAAAGTCGGCATCTGTTTCATACCATGCAGAATAGTATCGCGTTACTGGCTTACCTACCAGACTCTCACCATTCTTGTACCAGGTCCAGTAACCGGTATTTGCAGCATTTCCCTTGTTTATATCTGGCAATTCCTTCATGAAGGTAGCATCGTAACGCTGGTCTCCTTTCTTGAAACAATGCAAGGCATAGAGGGTTGGTACATAGCTGGAGGTTGTAGCCTTGATGTTATCCTCGTTTCCACCCAGATAGTTGCAGTAGTAACCGCTCCATTCTGTACCACCTGATGTTGTATTGTTGGCTGTAGCCAAATCATACTCCACATCCCAAAGGAACTCTTCGTTGTCATCGCCCGATCCGTCTGCCTTCCAGAGCTTGGCAAATGGGGTAGTCAGTTTTCTGCCTGCAATCACCTCATCGGCAAGAGCTGCTGCCTTGGAGAAGTAGTCTTGTTTGTTGAGGTCCCATGCTGCAGAAAGGTAGGTCTTGGCAAGGATCGCCTTGGCTGTTTCCTGGCTGATTCTGCCGCCACCCTTGGTAGCTGTAGAAGCTTGGAGCACATTCTTGCTGATAACTTCTTCGAGCTCGCTGATGATATAGGCGTATACATCTTCAGGAGAAGACTTAGGATATCCTGTGTCTGCTGTGGTGAGGAAGTCCTTCATGATAGGCACACCACCGAAGTTGTTTACCAGAAGATAATACTCGTAGGCTGCCAATACACGGGCTTCGCCTATCAGCTGACTTTTCGTCTTGTCATCAACTTGGGCTGTCTGTGCATAATATGACACAGAGTTGGCTGCACGTATACCTGAATAGAGGTAAGTATAGAGATTCTTGATATCCGTATTTTCTGGAGTCAAGGTCTCGTAAGTGTTCAATGCCTCGTTCATCTTGTTACGGGCATCGGCATACATGTCTGTACCTGCTGAGAAACAGCTAGTGAACAGAGGTGCTGCATAAACGTTTTGCAGATGCTGATAGGCATCATTGACGAGGTTGTTTAATCCCTCTTTTGTCGCAAAACTCTGTTTAGCAGTTACATTCGACTTGTTGCTAGCATCCAGGAAGTCGCTGCAACTTGTCATGGTTCCCATGCAGCAGGCCGCCAATACTACGCTATATAATATCTTTTTCATAATTGTTTACTTCATTTAATGAGATTAGAACTTAAGATTTACACCAAACTGGTAGGTTACAGATGATGGACCGCCATTCTGCAGATTCTGTGATGCCCACTCTGGGTCGAAGCCCTTGTAGTTGGTGAAGCAGAATGGGTTCAGAACGTTTACATAAACACGGAGATTTCTGATACCTGCCTTGTTTACTACGCTCTTAGGCAATGTGTAACCCAGGGTAATGTTCTTAACCTTGGTGAAAGAGGTCTTCTGATACTGGAAACCTTCTCCCTTGGCTGAACCCTTGTCACCGAAGTAACCACCCATCGAAGTATCGCTGTTGTTTGGATAAGGATACTTTCCGTAGTGGGTCTCTGTGGCGGTTGTAATCTCACCTGTTGCATGATCGATGATTGGTGCTCCCTTTGGTATGTAGTAATCCAGTTGCATGTGGGCATTACCACGGTCGCCATACTTCATATACTTCTCATGGAAGTAGCTGCGTGACCAGAATCCGCTCTTTGTATAGAACATGATAGAGAAGTCGAAGCCCTTGAAGTAAACATTGGTAGTGAAACTACCGGTCCAGCGTGGATCGGTACAACCATAAATCTGCTTATCGTTGTCGTCAATCTTACCGTCATCGTTCCAGTCGTTTACTGCCATCTGACCTTCATACCACTTATACTTAGTGCCATACTTCTCGTAGAATTCCTTCAGGGTATAGTGCTTGTCACCATTCATGGTGTGCATGGTTACACCCTTGTCGGTGATGACATCGGTATGGGTATAGTCACGGAGTACATTCAGAGGTTCGCCGATAAACCAGTTGTTGGCTACCTCATCAACCTTACCATTACTCAACTCCTTAATCTTGTTCCAGTTGCGGGAGAAGTTTACATTCGCACTCCAGGAGAAGTCTTTCTTGTTGATGATGTTAAAGTTCAAACCGAGTTCAATACCTCTATTCTGGACAGAACCTACATTGAAGGTTGAAGTCTTCTCACCAGTTTCGATAGGCACTGAACGTGACATAATCTGACCATCAGAAAGACGGTTATAGAAGTCGGCTGTTACATTGATGCGGTTTTTCAGGAAACTCAGGTCGAGACCTACATCAAATTCCTTTACCTTCTCCCAGATGAGTTCTGTATTTACCAATCCGTTAGGATGATAACCCTGTACCTCTTTGCCATCTATGGTTACATAAGATGGACCTGTAGCAGAAGCGATAGTTACATAGTCACCCACATTGTTGTTACCGGTAACACCATATGACAGACGGAGTTTAGCATTGTCTAACCAGTTGTTGAACTGCTTCATCCAAGCTTCATCAGAGATACGCCATGCAGCAGCTACAGAAGGGAACCAGCCCCATCGGTTGCCGTCTGCGAAGCGTGAACTGCCATCGGTACGGAGTGTAGCTGTAGCCATGTAACGGCCCTTGTAGGAATAGTTGGCACGGAAAGCAAATGACTCCAATGATGACTCTGTATAAGAAGAGGAGAGCGTCTTGTCGCCACTGGCTGTTCCCAGATTGTGGAATGTAGTGTGGTCGCTGGCGATACCCTTGCCTTCTTCATACTGGTATTCTGTATTGCTCTTGTAGAGTGAGAACAGTGCCATGGCGCCAACGGTATGGTCGCCAAATGTGCGGTTGTAGTCAAACTGGTTGTCCCACGTCCAGTCTACACGGGTTGTATTGGCAACGGATCCGAAGTTTGTCTTGTTCTTCTGGTAGTAAGTTGAACCTACGTCGTTACCCTCGTTCAGACCTGTAGCATAGAAGATGCCCTGGCGCTTGTGAGAGTAGTTAGGAGAGAAGGTGGTTGTAAACTTCAATCCCTTGATGATGTTGGCACGCAGGTAGAAGTTACCCATCAGTCGGTACATCTTGGTCTCGTTGGTGTAGTTGCCGTCATTCAAATCGATGAGCGGGTTATATGTAGATGTAAACTGTGCATCTGAACCAAAGGCTGCCTTTGCTCCCGGGGTAGGAATCAGGTTGCCATCTGCATCTGTTGGAGATACGAATGGGTTAAAATAGAATGCATTCACGTATGGAGAATAAGTACCATCAGTACATATGTCCTGGGTGCGGCTCATTGACATGTTGGTTGAGAAACCTGCCTCGAATATCTTGGAGAGCTTGGCATCCATTGCTCCCTTGAAGTTGAAACGCTCATAGTCGTTGCCTTTGAATACGTTCTCTTCTCCCTGATAACCCATACCTACACGGTAGTTGATCTTGTCTGTAGCACCGGCAGCACTGATAAAGTGGTTCTGCTGGGCGGCAGTGCGGGTAACCAGCTTCTTCCAGTCGTAACCGTCGAAACTTGGATCCATCATCAGCTCATAAAGTTTGGAGTCTTTGTAGCTGGTTGCTCCCTTGCGGGCAAGGAAGGCAGAATTCAAGTCGGTATTCTTGATGATGTAATGTGGATGTCCTTCGGCATCAACACCCTTGCGGCTTGAGCCATCGTAGCTCTTACCATCGAGCGTGGTATATCTGGCAAAACGATAATCCATAAACTCGTTGGCATCCATAAACTCAGGCATGCGCGCCAACTTCTTGATACCATAATATCCGTCATAAGAGATGGTAGCCTTCTGTGCCTTGTCTGCACCCTTGCTGCCCTTGGTGGTAATCATGATGACACCGGCAGAGGCACGGGAACCATAAATGGCGGTAGAAGATGCATCTTTCAATACGTCGATGCGATCGATATCATCAGGATTCAGGAAGTCCATGTTGTCGCAAACTACACCATCGATAACATACAATGGCTGTGCCTGCTTGTTGATAGAAGCCTGTCCACGAACCTGAATATTGAAGCCTGCACCTGCGCGGCTACCAGACTGGGTGATGTTGACACCAGGAACAGAACCCTGCAGAGACTCTGCAAGATTGGTAGTACCACGAGCGGCTATCTTTTCTGAGTTGACAGATGCGATAGAACCAGTTACGTCGCGTTTACGCATAGTACCATAACCAACGACAACGACCTCGTCAAGGGCTGCATTGTCATCTTCAAGTACGATGTTCCATGTTTTCTGACTTCCTACTTTTACTTTCTTAGGCTTGCAGCCGATGTAGCTGAAAGTCAAGACCGCATTAGGGTCTGCGTTCTGAATGGTAAACTTACCGTCAAGGTCGGTGATGCCACCTGCCTTGCCATTCTGGTCAGTAATGGTTACACCAATCATTGGGTCGCCATTAGCATCCTTAACGGTACCTTGGATTGTTTTCTGCGCAAAAGCGAGGAAACAAACCGAACTCAAGGTCAGTGCCATGCTGGCACGTTTCAGTTGTTGATACATAACGATGTTTGTTTTGTAGGTTATTATTATATCTTGTTAAGTTTTGGTCTAATTGAACTTATTTGCGATTAGTTGTAGTCGTGTTTGATTCTCAATAGATCATAAGAAATCTTAGATTTTTGATAATAATCTTTAGATTTCTGCTACAAAAGTAGTGAAAAATCTCAAACAACGAACAAAATAATTGAAAAATCTAACGTAAACGTTTTCACTAGTGTTTCTTCTACAATATTGCCTTTAATTGCGTAATTCAGGCTTGCAAGTGAGCCTTACGTAACGTTTAACTGAGGTTTATTTGAAGTTCAAGTGAGGCTTACTTGAACGGTTAAAGAGGCTTATTTGAAGCTCAAATGAGGCTTACTTGATGTGAGCAGGATGTAGCCGGAATTACGTCGCGACGTATCTGTTACTGCGTCGTGACGCGCCGATTGCTACGTCGTGATGTAATTTCGGGAACATTGGTAAGCGGAGCCGCTTACGAAGAGAAAATAAAAAAAAGTGCAATGCTCCATATAAGCATTGCACTTTTTCTTAAATTTATATGAGATGTTAATCCTTGTGGATTAATCTTCTACTACATACCAGCGTGGGTCACCAGCCTTTTCCTTCAAAGTACCAGCCTTGATGGTAAAGTCGCCATTGGCTGGGTCCTTGAACAACTGGGTAGAGCTGAACTCTGTATCATTCACGCCCTTAATCACCTTGAAGAAGTCTGTTGTTCTGAAGCTGTTTGCCACAGTTGCTGGAGTCTTGCTTCTAATGTTCTTATTAGTAGCTTCATCAGCACTCTTACCGAAGATACAGTTCTCAATAGTGAAGGTGCTTGGTCCGAATGTGTCAGTGTTGAAGTCAACGAAGTACTGACCATTACCATTACAGTTGTAGAATGTACTGTTCTTGATGGTGATGTCTTGCATATCTGTCTTCTTGCTGAAGATAAATACCTTACCGGTTACACAGATGCTGTTGAATGTACATCCGTCAATTTCAACATTATCAACATGACCTGCACCGCTTCCTGCATCTACATGGATGAATCCATAACCTGCACAGAGCTTGGTGAAGATACTGTTCTTCAAAGTCAGCTTGCCGATAGACTTAGCGTCACTACCCTGAAGACGGAAGAATGATGTCTTGAGGTTGCTAACCTCACAATTCTCTAAAGTGAACTCGCTTACAGTACAAGCCTTGCTCTGGTTGATGAAATAGCCAGCACCATTTTCTTCCAACTTCACATTCTGGAACTTGATAAATGCATGTGAACCTGCAATATCGAAGTTCTTGTCAAGATTGATGGTAGGCGCATCACCACCTGCCAAACCGAAGAATGTAACAGACATTCCGTCTGGGATGGTTACATTGGTCTTGCCGCCGTCTGAATCATTTATACCATAAAGAGCTACCTTAGCACCTGCAGGAATACCGATGGTTGCACTATAGTTAGTCTCGTTACCTGCTGCAGCCTTAGCCTTTTCTGCAATCTCGTCAATAAGATCCTGTGAGATGACAGTTACATCGCTGGCAAGTGAATACTTGAAGTTGGCTGCTGGCATAGCTGCTGGAGTTGTAACCTGCAACTGACCGCGCTTTACGTCATTCTTATAGATAGTGATGGTATAAGTGCTTGTTGGATTTAAGCCACCAAGAGTATATTTACCAGCTGCCTTTTCCTCATCTGTCAAATTGATAGTCTGGATGTTCTCTGCATCATTAGTGTTTGCATAAGTGATGTGAGTAACATCAGCACCTGGAGTCCAGCTCAAGTTCACGTGATCCTCGAAGAGGTCGGTTGCCTCTACATTGTTGAAGATTTGCTCTGCCTTTGTCTTAAAAGATGAACCATCCTTGTAGTAAACCCACTTAGACTCATTGCTTGTTGAAGACATAGCCTTTACACGCATGTAGTACTTGCTGTCGCCATCGAGACCAGAGAGAACTACTGGAGATGAAGTCAAGGTCTTATCTTCTCCGAATTTGATGATGTTAGCATTCTCAACACCTTCGTAAAGAGAGTCCTTGCTTACCTCGAATACATAGTACTCTGGTGAAGGAACTGCTTTTGATGTGAAGGCAGAGAATGTAACCGTAGCTGATGTTTCGGCAGTTTCAACGGTGATTTTGTCACCATTGAGACCGAATAATCTTGATAGGCTGCCATCTACGTCCCAGTCATTGCCATCGGTACAAGAAGTAGCCGACAGAGCCAATGCCATCATAGACGCTGTGCCCAATATGTTTTTAATGCTCTTCATTTTTCTTGTCTTTTTTGATTAAAGATGAATTAGTCTGCATAACCATAAGAGTTGTGAATCTTACCGTTGGTTGCAGAGATGGTTGTTGAAGCGATTGGCATGAGATAGCGGTTCTTCACTGCCACATCATCGCTAACGAGGCCGCTGCTGATAGAAGGCAGGTTTACGTCAACCTGTGTATCAGAACCAGAATCCAACTTAGCTGCACCGAATGAGTCGATGCTGCCATCGTAGTCAGCAGATGTTTTTCCGTCAGGAATACCATACCATGTTACGCTAGAGAAGTCAATCTTGGTTTTCTTCTCATCCAGGTAGTTGAAGTAGATGGTCTTCTGGTAAGTACCATCTGCAAGCTCAGCCAGATAAGTCTGTTTGAACTCATTGATCTTCTCTACGAGGAGGTTCCAGCGAATCAAGTCGTATTTACGGATACCTTCACCAGCAAACTCCCACATGTTCTCCTGAACGAGAGCATTAAAGAATGCGTCTTTGTCAGAAGCGATGTTGTTGACGTAAGCCTTGGCATCGTTCTTGTCATCCTTATTGAAGGCACGAGTGTGAACTGCTTCCAGTGCCTGGCGGGCTGTCATGCCGTTTGCTGAACCTTCGTAGTTGGCATCTGGATTGCCAGCCAACTCGTTCATGCACTCAGCATAGTAGAGCAATACCTGAGCATAGCGCATCTTTACAGGGTTGATACCTGTAGTGTGCTTAGCTGTAGCCTTCAGGTTGTTCTGCAACCAGGTGTTGTTCATTTTGCGGGCATCCCACTTTCCTACATATATACCGAAAGGAGCATTCTTGATCATGCTCTCTATGGTGTTGCTGCCATCCTGCTTGATTTCAAAGTTGGCGCAAGTGATGTCACGGCGTGTATCCTTCTTGTCGTAAGAATAGAGCAGAGGTGCAGTAACCTTCATCTTACCAGATGAGTTGCCATAGCCATATTCTGTTGTAACACCACTCAGGCGGACACCTACAGTGTAACCCAACTCACCAGTTACGTTCTCACCGAAAGGAATCTCGAAGAGGTTCTCGTGGTAAGTCTTGTCGAGAGAGAGCTGGTTAATCAAGTACCACTCGTTCTCGAAAGATGGGTTGAGATTGTGAGTATTGTCGTTGATGATAGCAGACCAGTGCTTCAGGGCACGCTCGTAGAGAGCCTTGCGGTCTGCTGCACCAGGGCGCTGTGTTGGATAAGTAGCATCGCTGTAAGATGCTGTCTCATATCCGTCCTTTGACTTCTCACGGATGGCGTAGCCGGCGCGTGTCATGGCAATCTGTGCCAGGAGAGCGTGAGCATAACCCTTGGTTGTTCGTTCTGTGGTATAGCCTGTTGCCTGATCTGCCCATGGTAAGTATTTGATAGCCTCATCCAGGTCGTTCATCAGGGAATCCATAATCACATCGCGGTCGGTCTTCTCCAGGTAAGCGTTGCTCAAGTCAGACTTTGATGCTTCAACCTTGAAAGGAATATCACCGAAAATACGAACCAGGTCAAAGTAAACCATGGCACGTATGGTGAGTGCCTCGCCGAGGCTACGTTCCATAGACTTCTGGTTAGCACCACCGGCAGTGCGCTGCTGCGGATACCCTCGATAATCTGGTTGGCATCCTCAATGATACCATACTCAGCATCCCATACGCCGCTAATCTTGCTCCATCCCGGGTCCATGTTATAGTTCATGTTACCACGTTCACTTGAGGTGTTGGTAGCATTGCTGCCAAGACCGTCAATCAATTCGCAGTCGCTGTTCAGGTTCCATACAATAGACAGGTCCTGTGCGTAGGTACGGTCCTGAGCCATTCCGCCATAGAGCTTATTGACGCGAAGATTGGTATAATAAGGTGAGGCGTAGGTATTCTCTGCTGTCATCTCTGATGGAGAGGTCTGATCCAGGAAGTCGGAGCATGAAGACAATCCTAATACGCCTGCCAATGCAAATGCATATAATATCTTGTTCATTGTTATTATCTTATAAAGTTTTAGAATGTAACGTTAATACCACCTACGAAGGTGCGGCTCTTTGGATAAGCTGCATAATCGATACCTGGGGTCATTGGGTTCTTCTTAGAACTTGTATCAACCTCTGGATCGTAGCCTGAGTAGTTGGTGAAGCAAAGCAGATTGTAGCCTGTGAAGTAGATGCGTACGTTCTGCATATAGCACTTGTTTACCCACTTCTTTGGCAAGGTGTAACCTACTGTTACGTTCTGCAGACGCAAGAATGATGCATCTTCTACAGCATAGCTGATGAGCTGCATGGTTGATACGCCTGCTGGATTGTAGATATTGGCGTTGGCATTAATCTCGTTCAAGCGGTTCATCACCTTTTCTACACCACCATATTCTGTGATGAGGCTAGCTGATGGGCGGCCGATGTTGTTACCGTTGGCTGGGTCAATCCAGGTATAGCGGTTGACTACGTTGAAGTCATCCACCAGGTTGTAGTTCTTGGCTGAACCTGCATAGAATGAGTTGGCAAGTTTGGTACCGTTCACCAGCTTGTTGCCCAATGAGTAATTGAAGAACAGGTTGAAGTCGAAGTTACCAACGTGACCGTCGAAACCGAAACCACCAGTTGTGGTAGGTACTGTGTTACCCAGGCGCTGCTTCACTGCTTCACCATTCTCGTCAACTTCTACCTTGGCAACGCCTGGATAGAGGTTACCGCCGAAGAGCTTGTAGCTGTTGTCCTTTACGCCTTCTGCCAGTGCCCAGGTGCCGTTTTCTTTCAATACCAAGTCACCTTTGCCTGTTGCTGCGTCATATACGGTGTAGAAGCCGTTGCTCTTGTAGCCCCAAAGCTCACCGAGGCGACCGCCTTGCTCTACGCGGAAGTCTTCATACTTGGCGATGGTAGAACCACTCCAGTTAGAACTCTGCCATGGGTTCTCCATGTTCAACTCATCAATCTTGTTCTTGTTATAAGATACGTTGAAGTTGAAGTTCAAGCCGAAGTTCTTCTTGTCTACGATTACAGCATTGAGTGCCAACTCAACGCCCTTGTTAGAGGTCTTACCGAAGTTTTGGAACTGGTAAGAGTAACCTGTGTTGGCTGGAACGATACTTTGCATCAAGAGGTCCTTGGTGGTATTCCAGTAGAAGTCCAATGTACCGCTGAGGCGACCATTGAAGAAACCGTAGTCGATACCGAAGTTACGGGTCACTGTGGTTTCCCACTTCAAGTCTGGATTATAGAGAAATTTACCATGCTCAAGCATCGAAGCTCTGTTCTCATCGAAGAATGGAGCCTTTGATGTGTTGTCTGCCATAGAGTAGGTGGTAGTCAACAAACCAGAGTTGATACGGTTGTTACCTGCTGTACCGAAGCTCAGACGGGCCTTCAAGTTAGAAAGCCAGCTGGAAGCACCCTTCAGGAACTCCTCGTCAGACATACGCCAAGCCAAGGCTGCTGATGGGAAGATACCCCAACGGTTGTCCTTGCCAAACTTGCTGGAACCATCGGCACGAACGGTAATGGTAGCCAGATACTTGTCGTTGAGTGTATAGTTGATACGGCCGAAGTAAGAGAGAATGTTCTCCTCTGCCTTGATATTACCTTCGTTTGGAAGTGCTGTACCTGCTGCTGTGTTTGCCAATACCTCGTTCAATGTGAATGAAGTAGGGAAGGCTACAGAAGTGTTGGTGCGGGTTACGTCCTGGCTGCTGCTCCACTCCTGACCTACCAATACATTGATGTGGTCACGACCATGGAAAAGCTTTTTGTTGTCGTAAGTCAATGTATTTGCGTTACGCCAGTTCTTGTTCTCCAAGCGTACGAACTGTGCCTGTGGCTGACCGTTGTAACCATACTTAGAGTTGGTAGTTGCATTAGAACCCCAAACCTGTTCGGTATTGTTGTACTTCCAACCATAGCCGAACTCAGAACGGAATGTGATATTCTTGAATGGCTTCCAGTTTAAGCCAACGTTGTAGTTTTGCTGGAAACGCTCCTGATACTTATAGGTATCGGTGATACGCTCTGTTGGGTTACGGCGTGCAGATGTGCTGTTCTCCTCATCATCGTCTGATGTACCAGAGAGAGGCTCTACCGGGTTCCATCTTACGGTGTTGGCAACAACTGAGTTTGCTGCACTCGACTCGTTGGTATCAGCACCACCATTCAAACCATCCAGCTTGGTGAAAGCCATACGGCCATTGAAGTCGAGAGACAACCACTTGTTCAAGTTGGCATTGATCTTGGCGTTTACATTGTTCTTGGCATAGCCAGAACCCTGCATGATGCTCTTCTCGTCGTTGTGAGAGAAACCGATGTTGTACTTGATATCCTTGGTACCACCGCTTACGTTCACGTTATACTGTTTCTGGTTACCTGTACGGCCGAATACCTCATCCTGATAGTCACGTCCTTCGATAGACTTCCAGATATCGAGATCGTTGTAGTTACCATAGTCAGTGCTGCCCAACTCATACTGATAGTATGCATAGTCATATGGAGACATAGTCTTCACCAACTTGGAAACCTTCTTGTAGCCGAGAGAAGCATTGAAGTTTACCTGAGTCTTACCCTCAGAACCGCTCTTGGTTGTTACGATGATAACACCATTGGCACCACGGGCACCATAGATGGCTGTAGAAGAAGCATCCTTCAATACGTCGATGCTCTGAATTTCGCTAGGAGCGATGTCGCTGATTGAGCTAACTGGGAAACCGTCTACGATGTAGAGTGGAGAGTTGTCCTGTGAAAGGGAACCGCCACCACGCACACGAATCTTCACGTCAGCATCTGGTGAACCTTCAGTGGTAGTGATGTTTACACCTGCCATCTTACCGGTCATCGCCTCGCTTACGTTAGAAACTGGAATGTTGGCAATCTGCTTGTCGCTGATAGAAGATACAGAACCTGTGAGGTCTTTCTTTCTAACAGTACCATAACCGATTACTACGACATCGTTGAGGGTAGTGTTGTCATCCTCAAGCTTTACATCGATCGTTTCTTTACCTGCAACGCTTACTTCCTTAGCTTTCATACCAATGTATGAAATCTTCAGTTTCTTGCTTTTGCCTTTTAAGTTTACTGTAAAGTTACCGTCAAGGTCGGTCACGCCACCATTGCCAGCTACACCTACCTCCATGACAGATGCACCGATGATTGGCTCGCCCGTATTGTCAGTAACAACGCCTTTTACTGTTTGTGCAGATACACTTGTTACTACGAACATCAGTGCGCCTGCCAAAGCAATTTTCTTTTTTCTAAAATTACCAGACATACACTTTAGGTTTAGATAAAACTTATTCTAAATTACTAATTTTCTAATGTTTTTTCTTAATGTTTTTAAGTAGAATCCCAGTTCTGAGCAGATGCTTGCTGAAGGGATGTTCCTCTTGGAACCCGAAGGCTCCGGTGGGGGCAACCTGGATGCGTAGCAATAGCTAAGTCTTGGTTTTCTTGTTGCAAAAGTATATAAAAAATATGAGAATATAGGTATATTGGGGGTAAAAAAATACGTAAACGTTTACAGATTTTTTCGTAAATACTCTGTTTTTTTCATTTCGACGGTCTGTTTTCTCAGTTCCCGTTTCTGCTGTTTCAGAAGCTGAGGGAACAAAAAAGTGCAATATCCGGCACCCTTCTGAATGAGGATGGGGATATTGCACTCCGAATGTTATCTGTCAATCAATTTACTTAAAGTCTCTGTTTCTTTACTTTACGATGACCTTGCTTGTCTTCTTACTGCCATCTGCCAGGGTCTTCACAATGATGTTGATACCTTTCTGAAGATTTGAGAGCAGAGTGCCGTCGGCTGCATAGATGGCGGTCTTGATGACTGCTGCATCTGTAGCTGCGGCGATGTTGTGGATGCCGGTGCTTACTGAATTGGCTGTTGCACCGAAACCACCCATCTGGTTGGCTGCACGTACGGTGAATGTTCCCTTCTCGCCGTTGAGGTTTACTGACTTCTCTGTGGTCAGGGCAAAGAACTTGCCGTCTTTTGCTACGAGATACATCTGGGCATCACCTGTCCATGAAAGCTTGTCGTTGCTCAATGTAGCCGCTGTCGCTGTGGTCTGAGAAGCGAGGTCGGCAGGCTTCCAGTTGGTAAATACCTTGTCGAGGCTGAACTCGGCTGCTTTCTCTGCTGTGATGATGGTGTTGTACTCGCTTACTTCCTTATCCTTGGTAAACTTCACGATGTTCTCGGCTGGAGAAATCACCTTACCGTCTTCATCAAGAGTGTTGTACTCGAAGAAGTTCTTGGCAACTACGTTCATACCACCTGTTGTCCAGCGGGTAGAAGCAATCTTGGCTGCTGCATTCTTGTCGAGAATGGTGTTGAGGAATGCACAGTTGGCTGTACCGCCCCAAGAGCGACCGAAAGTAAAACTGTCTGTAGCTGAACCTACAATCTTGCAGCCGTCGAATACGTAACCATACTTGGTGCCGTCTGTATAAGGGGCAGTAATGTATGAACCTTTACCTGGTTCCAATGTGAGTGTACACTTGTTGAAGAATGCATCACCACCGCCGCAGATGAAGTCTACGATTCCGTGGATATCTGAACCTTCGAAGTAGTACTGACCCTTATTATTGTTGCTGTAGTAAGTGTCCTGATAAGAAAGCATCTTCACATTCTTGCAGATGGTCTGTGTACCCTTGTCCTGGAGGCAGACTGCACGACCGGTACTCTTGTTGAATGGATAAGCATTCTTCAGTGTGAGGTCCTGCATGTAGAGACCTGTACTTGTGTTATACAATGTTGCAGTTACGCCGATACCTTCTACCTCTGGCTTGTTGACGATGATGGTGTTGTCCATGCTCTCGCCGATGATAGAGATATTGTTACCGCTGATTGAGGTAAGACACTTGTCGCCGAGGTCGTATGTGCCGTTAGGCAAGAAAATGTATGTACGGGCAGCGTTGGCTGCTGCATTGTTGCCGTTCGCAATTTCGAGGGCTGTGATGAAGCTCTGTACATCGCCAGCCTTTACCTCCATCCAGTTGCCGTTCTGTGTGTAAGCAGGAGTTGTCATGTTTACGATGCTGAGGTTGTGGATGTAGGTGTCAGCATCAAATGTGATGGTGTACTCACCGCTTTCGGTAGATTCGTTCTGGAGAACGCCAAGGTTGCCGTCCTTGGTTGCCTTGGCTTCAATAGAACTTACTTCCTTTCCCTGAGGGTCGAGGAGGGTAATCTTGCCCGACTTAGAATACTGGCAGAGATTCATCTTGATGTAACCCTTGCCGCCCATCTTAACCTTGAGTTTGTCGGTAGCTTCGAAGCTCCAGCCGTGTGTGGTATCATGCCACTTGCCGTTGCCTTCTACCGAGATTGCCTCGTGGTCGTTGATGTCGAAACCTTCCTTCTGGAAGTCGTAGTCGTAGCGGGCTGTTCCGTTTGCGGTCTCAATATCTGTAACGAGTGCATAGAGGTTAGCATCTGCTTTGATGACAGAAGAGGTGGTGAACTTCTTGCTGTCTTCAGGGCGATGACGCCAGCCACATCGAAGACGATGATTCTCTTTCCCGTTTTGACAGCCTCTCTGAAAGAACCTGTTCCGCTGTCATTGAGATTGGTTACGTGTACTACTTTTCCGCCTCTTCCGCCGGTTACATATCTTCCGTGACCTTCTGCGCCCGGAAAGGCTGGAGTTTGTGCCAAAGCAGCAGCACTCATGAGTGCTGCTGCCATTGTTGTGAATATTTTCTTTTCCATCGGTGAGAATTCAATTAATAGTTTTAAATTCAGTTTACAGTTTAGAGTTAATAGTTTATAGGGCAATCTTGCTATACGGTGAAGTCGCTGTAAACTGTAAACTATAAACTAAGTTTTACTTATTCAGTCCCTGCATTTCCATTTCCAGACTAGCCCAGATGAAAGGACCTACGCCCTTGGCATCATTGTCGCGGATTGGTTCGCTCATGTAATAGTCGAAGCTGCCGTCGCGCTTGAAGTTTGGCTTCTTGACGTATGGACCAGGGCCAGGACCGAGTCCGCTGACAGCACAGCAGCGGGTAAGGCTGATGGTCTTGTCAGGATTTACCTGGATGAAGTTGTTCAGGATTCCCTCATAAGCCTTGATACCTGCTTCCTGATATTCCTTGCCGAGGTATCCCTTGCGGTAACCCTTGAGGAGAACATAGGCAAACATGCTTGAAGCGGTGCTCTCGAGGTAGTTGCGAGGATCCTTTACGTCCATCACATCGTACCATACACCCGTCTTCTTATCCTGATATTTCACCACGCTCTTCATTGCCTTATTTAATAAGGTGATGATTTCGCCGCGGCGAGCATAATCTTTAGGCATGGCATCGAGGCATTCGGTCATCGCCATGACGTACCATCCGAGGGCTCTTGCCCAGGTATGCTGGCTCTTTCCGTCTTCCTTGTTTGCCCAGAACTGGCTGTGGGTTTCGTCCCATGCATGCTTCCAGAGTTGGGTCTTCTCATCGTAGGTACGCAGGTCGGTCTTCACAATCTGGTCTACCGCATCGTCGAGAATCTTCTTCGCCTTCTTAGGCTTGAGGTTCTGTACGGCGTAGTTGCAGTAGAAAGGCAGACCCATGAAGATGCCGTCGAGCCATACCTGGTTGGCGTAGATTGCCTTGTGCCAGTAAACGCCTTCCTTGGTGCGAGGCTGGTTCTGAAGCTGTTTGAAGAGTGTCTTTAGCGCCAGTTTGCTGCTCTTGCTAGGGAAGAGGTTGTGCATGCGGAGGATGAACTTCGCTGTGCGCACATTGTCGAGGTTGAAATCCTCATATTTGTAGCCTGTGATGTTTCCCTTTTCGTCAATCATCTTGGCTGGATATTCTTTCAGGTAGTTGATGATAGCCTCGTTGTTGGCTTCGGCATCAGCTCCCTTGAAGGTGCTTTTTCCGTCTTTGTAGTGGAGGTAGGTGTCGAGCATGCCTTCCATCTCAATGCCCATTACGTAGCTCCACTTTGGCTTCTTGCTGAAGTCGAGCAGGTAAGACTGAGGCACGCGCTGCATCTCGCTGTGGGTGAGCCACTCTGAGTAGGTCTGGTAAGGACGGTCTTCCTTGTTGAGAACCAGTGAACCATTGATGATGAGGTTGTCGAACTTCACGTTTCTTGTCTTGCCGGTAACCTTGGTAGGCTGCTTGATGACACCGTCGAACTTACAGTTTTTTACATGGATGTCGTATACGTTTTCTACCTTGTTTCCACCGATGATGAGCACACCGTAGTTGCTCTTCTGGCAGGTAACATCTTCCATGCTCACGTTGCGCACGGTAGGTTCAAATCCGCGGTAGCAAGCCTCTCTTGGCTCATAGCCGAGGTTGATTTTGAGTACGGCTTCCTTACACTGTCCTACGGTAACCTTGCGCATGTGGATGTTCTGGATGAGTCCGCCGCGGCAGTTGTTGGTCTTGATGCGGAGGATGCGCTCCAGATGAGGAGAGTCCATCTCGCAGTTCTCGGCGTATACATTCTCGCATCCGCCTGAAATCTCAGAACCGATGACTACGCCACCGTGTCCGTCTTCCATGCGACAGTTGCGGATGATGATATTCTTAGATGGTTTGTTCCAGAGACGACCGTCGTTGTTTCGTCCGCTCTTGATGGCGATGCAGTCGTCGCCGGTGTGGAAGATACAGTTCTGAATGAGTACATTCTCGCATGCTTCAAGGTCGCATCCGTCTCCGTTAGGTCCTTCGTTCCAAACGGTTACGCCGTCTACCGTGATGTCCTTGCAGAGCAGAGGGTGCATCACCCAGAAAGGCGAGTTGATCATCTTTACGTCCTTGATGAGAATGCGCTCAGAGCGTACGAAGTTGACGAGCTGAGGGCGGAGACCCTGTCCCATACCGAACTTGCGCTCATCGAAAGGCACACCGTCTTCTGCCATTTTCTGCAGTCTGGCGCGGGAGCCCATCTTCTGGTGTTCCTTGGTTACGCCCTCCTTGTATCCGAAGTAAGGATTGCCGTTCCACTGCCACCATGTATCATTGTTGCCGCCTCCGTCGATGGTACCTTTACCGGTAATGGCGATGTCGGAAACCTTGTAGGCGTAGATGCATGGAGAGTAGTTCCAGCATGCCAATCCTTCCCATGCGGTGCGAACCAGCGGATAGAGTTTTGGCTCAAAGGCAAACTGCAGTACGGCACCTTCTTCGAGATTCAGTTCTACGAAGCTCTTCATTTCAATGGCTCCTGTGCGCCAGGTACCCTTCGGTATGACTACGGTACCGCCACCTTTCTTAGTGACGAGGGCGATGAGTTTGTTGATTGCCTTCTGGTTCTGTGCAGCTGAAGCGTTCTGCTTGGCTCCATAGGCAGAAATTACATACTTCTTGGTTGCCTGCTTGATGTTAGGCAACTGTATGCTCTGTTCAATGCGCTGATATTCAGCATCGTTCCATCCATTATCCGCCCAAGCGCAGGTAGGGATGAGGAGCAGAGCAACGAGTAGGGTCTTAAAGAATTTCTTCATTGTCTTTGTTCTAGTTTTATGATTATTTGTATTTATTTATTTGTATGAATCTGTTTATTCGTTTGTTTGGGTTTGATGTTTAACACATCGGTGCAAAGTTACGAATTTTATTTGGAAAACAGGTACTGGTAATGTTAAAATTAAATGTTTTTGCAAAAAAGTTTGGTGTTTTCAAAATAAATTGTTATCTTTGCAACGATAATTAACATTATTAACGCAATAAATACTGGGTAGCCTATTGGATAGACATTTACTTAATGAATAAAATAAGATTAAGAAAATGAGTAAACTCAATGAAATGACAGACGAAGAGTTGGCCTTGGCTTATGTCGGGGGTGACAACAGAGCCTTTGATCAGTTGCTTTCCCGCAACGAGGTGAAACTTTTCTCTTATATCCTTTTCGTGGTTCACGATGAGGATCTGGCGAATGATATCTTCCAGGAGACATTCGTGAAGGCAATCAGTCGTTTACATGCTGGCCAGTATTCCAGTTCGGGCAAATTTATTTCGTGGTTAATGCGCATAGCGCATAATGTCATCATCGACGGTTATCGCAGTCAGTGTGTGTTCCGCATGGTAGAACAGGGGAACGATAATGATCTTTCCTGTCTGCGAGGCGAAGATTTTCAGGCAGACTGTGCTGAGCAGGAGATGGTACGCAAACAGGTGCTCCGTGATGTGAAGAAACTGGTAGACTTTCTGCCGGCTCCACAACGCGAAGTAGTTTATATGCGTTTTTATCAGCAGATGTCTTTCAAGGACATAGCCGAGTGTACCAATGTGAGCATCAATACGAGTCTGGGAAGAATGCGTTATGCGCTCCTTAACCTCCGCAAGATGGCTAAGGAGCACAATATCTATCTGAATCTTGATTAGTGGAGTTCTTTCAAGGCATGGATGGTAGCATAAGGATCTGTGCTCTTGAATACATAACTTCCGCTTACCAGCACGTCTACTCCGGCTTTTACCAGTCTTGGAGCAGTTTCTGCCTGCACGCCGCCATCTACCTCGATGAGTGCCTGGCTTCCGCTCTCTTTGATGAGCTGGCGCAGACGGCCTATCTTCTTGATGGTGTTCTCGATGAATTTCTGTCCGCCGAAGCCTGGGTTAACGCTCATCAAAAGTACCATGTCTACATCGCAGATGATGTCTTCCAGCACACATACCGGGGTAGAAGGGTTGAGGGTAACTCCTGCCTTCATGCCTGCTGCATGAATCTGCTGGATGGTGCGGTGCAGATGGGTGCAGGCCTCGTAGTGCACGTTCATCATCATTGCACCGAGCTTGGCAGTCTGCTCAATGTAATTTTCCGGGTGCTGTATCATAAAGTGAACATCGAGGGGCTTGGTGCACACCTTGCTCACGGCTTCTATCACAGGGAAGCCGAACGAGATGTTGGGCACGAAGACACCATCCATCACATCGAGGTGGAGCCAGTCGGCCTCACTCTTGTTAATCATCTCTATATCACTCTTCAGGTCAATGAAGTTGGCTGAGAGCAATGAAGGGGATACCATTGTTTTCATCTTTCTTCTTCTTTTAGTTAGGATAGCACACCTTTAGCTTCCCATTTTGCACCATGGTATGATAGGAGTAGGCTATCTGCTTGATGAAGTAGATGGTCTGAGCCGAAGGTCTCATTTTCTTTGGTGTAAATACTTGCTTCATAGGCGTGAATCTTTTTATTTGAATAATACTTCTTGTTATTTGTTTTTAGAACGGGCATGTCTTGAGGATGAGTTTTCCTCTTTCCGTAACCTGTTCTCTAAATAAATAACGGCGTATTGGGAAATTTATTACATTCAGGCGAAATATTTTTTCTTTTTCTTTCTCCCTATATATAATAAGGTATAGTGGAGAAAACGTGAGACGAAAGTGGAGAAAAAGGGACGCTGGATGATAAAATAGTGTTAAATCTTAAAATTTCTCAACAAAAAGTTTGTAGTTTAAAAGAAAAACTGTACTTTTGCAGTAGAAATGAAGAATGAAGGAGAATCTTTTCGTTAAAAAGAAAGAAACGCCTCGTTTTTGGTAGTAACAAACAATTAAAAGAAAAAGCAATATGAATACATTCGTATCTACATCATGGTGGTGGCGTAACTCAAGATTCCAGAAGTCGTGAGTCGAGACGCCGTATGTGGATGTGAACAACATAATATACTAGGGGCCTGCCGTAACTTACGACAGGCCCCTTTTCTTTTACAACGAAAAATAAAAACAAAAAATATAGGAGATATTAACTATGGAAATGAAGGACATTTTGAACAGAATGTTGAACCATGAGGAACTTTCCCGTGAGGAAACCCGAGACATCATTGTAGGAATCACCAAGAGTGAATTTCCTGAGGAACAGATTACAGCCCTGCTCACCGGTTTGCAGATGAGAGGCGTAACGGTAGATGAACTGCTCGGTTTCCGTGACGGAATTCTTGCCACAGGCGTGCCAGCCATCCTGGATTGCGACCGCTACATTGACGTGGTGGGAACCGGTGGCGACCGCAAGAACACCTTTAACATTTCTACTACTTCCTGCTTCGTCATTGCGGGTGCGGGTTACAAGGTGGCAAAGCACGGTAACTATGCGGCTACTTCGGTGAGCGGTGCCAGCAACGTCATCAAGAACCACGGTGTCCAGTTTACCGATGATATAGACAAGCTGAACCGCAGCATCAACGAGGCAGGCATCGTTTATCTTCATGCCCAGCTCTTCGCCAAGGCAATGAAGTTTGTAGGTCCTATCCGCAAGGCTTTGCAGTTTCCTACCGTGTTCAACCTGTTAGGTCCTCTTGTTAATCCTAGTCAGCCTAAGTGCCAGTTGCTGGGTGTAGCCAATCTCGACCAGATGCGCCTTTACAATCAGGTTTACCAGAAACTAGGCATTGATTTCGGCATTGTTAACAGCATCGACGGATATGATGAAATTTCACTCACCGGCGACTTCAAGGTAACCACCAACAACTATGAGAAGATCTTCAAGCCTCAGGATCTCGGTTTCGAGATAGCCAAACCGGAAGAGGTGCGAGGCGGAGCAACCGAGGAAGAGGCTAAGGACATCTTTGATGCAGTACTTGAAAACCGTGCCCTCCCAGCCCAGAAGAACATCGTTCTCGCCAATGCAGCCTTCGGCATCCAGGTAATGGAGAAGGGACAGAAGAGCATAGAGGAATGTGTGGAGATAGCAAGAGAGAGCATTGACTCGGGTAAGGCGCTCGCTACCTTCAAGAAATTCGTAGAGATCAACAGTTAAAGGTAAAAAGGGCTTTTAAAAGTAAAAAGGTAAAAGGGTAAAAAGAGCCTTAACCCCTTTGTCCCCCCCCGTTCCCAGCGATTCCATCGCTGGTTCCCCAAGTCTTTATCTTAAATAAAAAAACGAAAAAAATGGCTGATATTTTAGAGGAAATTGTGGCTCATAAAAGAATAGAGATTGAGCAGCGTAAGCGCTTTATCCAGCCACGGCAGATGATAACCCTCACCGAGCAGAAAATGCAGGAAGATGGGGGAAAGGTGCCGGGCGGAAGCATGAAGGAGTCGCTGATGAACTCGGAAACGGGAATCATTGCTGAATTCAAGCGCAAATCGCCTTCTAAGGGCTGGATCAAACAGGAAGGTAAGCCGAGCATCATCCCGCTCGCCTACCAGCAGAACGAAGCCTCGGCGCTCAGCATCCTCACCGACATTGATTACTTCGGAGGATATGATGAGTATATTCAGGAGGCGCGCCATGTGGGCGTTGCCCTACCTATCTTATATAAGAACTTCGTGGTAGAGGAATACCAGCTGCTGCAGGCGAGATACTGCGGAGCTTCTGCCGTGCTGCTCATTGCGGCCTGCCTGACCAAGGAGGAGTGTAAGCAACTCATGAATATGGCACACCAGCTGGGCATGGAGGTACTGCTCGAGATGCATAATGAGCGCGACTTCGAGTATGCTGAACTGGAACCGGATATGTACGGCATCAACAACCGAAATCTCGGAACCTTCTTTACTGATGTGGAGAACAGCTTCAGATTGGCAGAGAAACTTCCGAAGGATGTGTGCAGGGTGAGCGAGAGTGGCATCTCCAACCCGCAGACGGTTCTCCGGTTGAGAGAAGAAGGCGGCTTCAGAGGTTTCCTGATGGGCGAACAGTTCATGAAACAGGCTGACCCGGGCGTGGCGCTTCAAGAGTTTATTAAGCAGTTGAAACAATAAAGAAAATGTTAGTAAAGGTTTGTGGAATGCGTGAACCTGGTAATGTAAAGCAGGTTTCGCAACTCGGCGTTGATATGATGGGATTTATCTTTTATCCTAAGTCTCCACGGTATGCCAGTCATGTGCTGGCTCGCTCTGATGCTGACCGCAATGTGTGCCGAGTGGGAGTCTTCGTGAATGATTCCATTTCCAATATGTTGGATAAGATTCATTCATTCTCTCTGAATGCGGTGCAGATGCATGGAAGCGAGAGTAGGGAACTGTGTGAGCAGCTGCGTGCAGCAAAGGGGAATATGAAGATAATCAAAGCCATTAGTGTTTCCAATGCCGGGGACATTCAGAAATATAAGGAGTATGTAGGCGCTGTTGACTATTTCCTTTTCGACACCAAATGTAAGACGGTGGGCGGAAGTGGTCAGCAGTTTGACTGGCAGGTTCTGGATGAATATGATGGCGATGTTCCATTCCTGCTGAGTGGCGGCATCGGTCCGGAAGATGCTTCCCGCATCCTGTCTTTCCACCATCCCCGATGCGTAGGAATCGACCTCAACTCCAGGTTTGAGATAGAACCGGGACTGAAGGATGTAGAGAAACTCAAGGAATTCCTTTTAAAGGTAAAAAGGTAAAAAAATAAAAAAGTAAAAAAAATGAATAAGATAAATGCATTATTTGCAAACAATAAAGACCGCAAGCTTTTGAGCTTGTATTTCTGCGCCGGATGCCCAACTTTGGAAGGTACCGGTGATGTAATTAAGGCGATGGAGCGCAAGGGGATAGATATGATTGAGGTAGGAATCCCTTTCAGTGATCCGTTGGCTGATGGTCCTGTTATCCAGAGTGCCGGAACCGTGGCTCTGAATAACGGAATGACGGTGAAGAAACTCTTCGCCCAGCTGAAGGAAATCAAGGATGAAGTGCAGCTTCCACTCGTGCTGATGGGTTATCTGAACCCTATCATGCACTACGGCATAGAGGCTTTCTTCAAAAGCTGCGTAGAGAGCGGAGTGAGCGGCACCATCATCCCAGACCTTCCCTTTGATGATTATCTGAAGGTGGTAAAACCCATAGCCGACAAGTATGACATCCGTGTCATCATGATGATTACCCCTGAAACCAGCGAGGAGCGCATCCGTTTCATCGATGAGCATACCGATGGATTCATCTACATGGTCAGTTCGGCAAGCATCACGGGCGCCCAGAGCAGTTTCGGCGATGCCAAGCTAGCTTATTTCAACCACATCAGCGGCATGAATCTGCGCAACCCACGCATGATAGGTTTCGGCATCAGCAACAAGCAGACCCTTACCAATGCGCAGGATAATGCAGCGGGAGCCATCATCGGCAGCAAGTTTGTAACCCTGCTCAATGAAACCGGTGATCCGGATAAGGCTTTAGATGGACTTTTTGAGTGCCTCGAAAAGTAGTTGATAGTTAACAGCGGCTTCGCCGTATAGCAGTCTTGCTCTATAAACTATAAATAATAAATTATAAACTAAGTATTATGTATCAAGTTGACGAAAAAGGATTTTTTGGAAAATTCGGAGGAGCTTATGTTCCTGAGATATTATATAAATGTGTAACCGAGTTGCAGCAAGCTTACAAGCCAATCATTGAGAGCGAGGAGTTCAAGAAGGAATACCGTGCGCTGCTCAAAGATTATGTGGGCCGTCCTTCACCTCTTTATTATGCCAAGCGCATGAGCGAGAAGTACGGATGCCAGCTCTATCTGAAGCGCGAGGACCTGAACCATACCGGTGCACACAAAATTAACAACACCATCGGTCAGATTCTCATGGCCAAGAAGATGGGCAAGACCCGCATCATTGCCGAAACCGGAGCCGGACAGCACGGTGTGGCTACAGCTACGGTATGCGCCCTGATGAACATGAAGTGCGAAATTTTCATGGGTGCCACCGATGTGGAACGCCAGCATACCAACGTAGAGCGTATGAAGATGCTGGGAGCCAAGGTGAACCCTGTGCGCACCGGCAACATGACCTTGAGCGATGCCTGCTCTGAGGCCATACGCGACTGGTGCTGCCACCCACAGGATACCTTCTACATCGTAGGTTCTACCATGGGTCCGCACCCTTATCCAGACATTGTTGCCAAGATGCAGAGCGTAATCTCTGAAGAACTGAAATGGCAGTTGGAGGAGAAGATAGGTCGCGACTATCCTGATTACCTCATCGCCTGTGTGGGTGGCGGAAGCAATGCTGCCGGAACCATCTACCACTACATTGATGATGACCGCGTGAAGATTTACCTAGCTGAGGCTGCCGGTCACGGAATAGATACCGACTATACCGCTGCCACCATGCACTGCGGCACAGAAGGCATCATCCACGGAGCCCGTACCCTCGTGATGCAGACCGAGGACGGACAGATAGAGGAAGCCTTTACCATCAGTGCCGGTCTCGACTATCCGGGCATCGGCCCTATGCACGCCGACCTTGCCACATCGGGCAGGAGCCATGTGCTCGCCATCAAGGACGATGAGGCTATCTACGCCGGTTACGAGCTCACCCGCATGGAGGGCATCATTCCGGCTATTGAGAGTGCGCACGCCGTGGCAGCCCTGAAGAAGATGAAGTTCAAGAAGGATGATGTGGTGGTGCTCACCGTGTCAGGCCGTGGCGACAAGGATGTAGAAACGTATTTGAGCCATAAGGAAATGGCAGGAGAGTACGGAAACTTCTAATAGCAAAGATTTAATATTTAAAATGGCAAAGTTTAATTACAAGACAGTTACCCGCAAGATTCTCGCCGACCTCTATACGCCGGTGGGAGTCTACATGCGACTGAGAGATATTTATCCGCAGTCGGCTCTGATGGAGAGTTCCGACTATCATGGTTCCGAGAATTCGCGCTCCTTCATCGGTGTGCATCCGCTGGCAAGCATCGCCGTGAGTCATGGTGAGGTCATCAAGACCTATCCCGACGGAAGAGTAGAGAAAGAGCAGCTTCCTGCCTTCGGTGCCGGTCAGGGCGAGGAGTGCAAACTCGCCATCTCAAAGAGTATCAACGACTTCATCTCTTCCTTCCATGTAGAGGGCGAGAGCAAGGAGTTCTGCGGACTCTATGGATTCACCACCTTCAATGCGGTGAGATATTTTGAGAACATCCCTGTCAAGGATACCACCATGGAGAAGAATGATGCGCCCGACATCTATTACATCATGTATAAGGACATCATCGTCTTCGACCATTTCAACAACACCATGGAGCTCATTGCGCTCCAGGAAAGTGAAGATCCTCACTCTTCACTTCCAGAGCTCGACGAACTGCTCAAGGCGGTGAACAAGGCCAATGTGAAACCTTATGATTTCCACCCGGTGGGCGAAACCACCTCTACGCTCACCGATGAGGAGCACAAGGCAAACATACGCCGATGCATACAGCACTGCCTGCGCGGAGATGTATTCCAGATTGTGGTGAGCCGCCGCTTCGTACAGAAATATGAGGGCGATGATTTCAAACTCTACCGTGCGTTACGCAGCATCAACCCTTCGCCTTACCTCTTCTATTTCGACTTCGGCGGTTTCCGCATCTTCGGTTCTTCGCCTGAAACCCATAACCGCATCGTGGGCAACAAGGCGTTCATTGACCCGATTGCCGGAACCACCCGACGCACAGGAGATATGGAGCAGGACCGCAAGGCTGCCGAATTCCTGCGCAACGACCCGAAGGAGAATGCCGAGCACGTGATGCTGGTAGACCTGGCGCGCAATGATCTGAGCCGCAACTGTCATGGGGTGAAAGTAGATTTCTACAAGGACATGCAGTTCTACAGTCATGTTATCCATCTCGTGAGCCGTGTGAGCGGAGAGTTGGATGAGCATGCCGACCACATCAAGGAGTTTATTGATACCTTCCCTGCCGGCACGCTGAGCGGTGCGCCTAAGGTGAGAGCGATGCAGATTATATCAGAGCTGGAGCCTCACAACCGCGGTGCCTATGGTGGCTGTATCGGTTTCATCGGTCTGAACGGCGACCTGAATCAGGCCATCGTGATACGTACCTTCATTAGCCGAAACGGCGAACTCTGGTTCCAGGCGGGTAGTGGAGTAGTGGCAAAGAGCAATGATGAGTATGAGCTAGAAGAGTGTAACAACAAGCTCGGTGCGCTGACCAAGGCGATTCACATTGCAGAGAAGCTCTAATTTAACATTTAACATTGACAAAAGATGAAAGTAGTAATCATAGATAATTACGATTCCTTTACCTATAATCTGGCCCATCTGGTAAAGGAGTTGGGAGCTGACGTTATGGTGTTCCGCAACGACCAGTTCCAGTTGCCGGAGCTGGAGCGCTTCGACAAGATCATTCTGAGTCCGGGTCCGGGCATTCCGTCGGAGGCGGGACTGCTGATGGATGTTATCCGCAAGTATGCAGGTCGCAAGCCGATGCTGGGCGTATGTCTGGGTCATCAGGCCATAGGCGAGGCGTTTGGAGCCAAGCTTACCAATCTTTCTGAGGTGTATCATGGAGTGGCAACCCCTTGCACCCAGTTTGGCAACGATGTTATTTTCGACGGGTTGGACAAGCGCATAGAGATTGGCAGATACCACTCTTGGGTGGTAGACCGCTCGGGATTCCCTGACTGCCTGGACGTTACGGCCGTAAGCGATGATGGTTGCATCATGGGTCTGAAGCATAAGAACTATGATATTCATGGTATACAGTTTCATCCGGAAAGCGTGCTGACGCCAGACGGCAAGAAGATGGTGAGAAACTGGTTGGAAAAAGCTTAATGACCTTAATGACCAATGACTTTAATGACCACCATGACCGCATGGTGGTTGTTGAGTTTTTTTTGTTTTATGATAAGAAAAAGCAAAGCCTGACGCTCTCTCGAGTGCCAGGCTTTTACAATTAACAATTTTAATTCTCGCTACAATCCTCTCACGAGTTTCACGAGTGGAATCTAACCTGAAAGAGTACCTTTCCCAATAAAGGAAAGGTCTCTAATAACCTTCTTAATCTTTAAAAATATTTACATATCCCAAGCCACAGCACTCGCACCGAGTACGGCAGCAGAACTACCATCAAGGGTAGAAACAAGGAATTTAGCCTTACCCTTGAAGGTGCGGAGCACGTGCTCATCATAAGCCTTCTGGATAGGTTTCATGATGAGGTCGCCAGCCTTGGTCAGGCCACCGAAGAAGACGAAAGCCTCTGGTGAAGAGAAGGCTGCGAAATCAGCACAAGCCTCACCGAGCATCTTGCCGGTAAACTCGTATACACGCAGTGCCAGCTTGTCGCCCTTGCCTGCAGCAACGCTCACATCATAAGATGTAATATCCTCCGGATTCATCTCACGGAGCAATGAAGGCTCATCGCTCTTCTCGAGGAACTCGCGTGCTGTGCGAGCCACACCAGTGGCAGAGCAGTAAGCTTCGAGACATCCTGTACGGCCGCATCCGCAGATACGACCCTCTTTGCCACGTACCATGGTAACGTGACCCAATTCGCCTGCGAATCCGTCGCAGCCGTAAACCATCTGTCCGTTGATGACGATACCAGAGCCAACGCCTGTACCGAGCGTAACGTCAATGAAGTTTTTCATGCCTCTTGCTACACCGTATGTCATCTCGCCGAGCGCAGCAGCGTTGGCATCATTGGTCATACCTACAGGCAAGCCGCCGAGGGCTTTGCTGAACAAGTCGGCCAATGGTACCACTCCGTCGTGTGCCCAAGGAAGATTTGGAGCGAATTCAATGGTTCCATTATAATAGTTTGCGTTTGGCGCACCGATACCCATTGCCTTAATCTTGTCAATGCCGCCTACCGTATCAATGATAGGCTGGAGAGCTTCTACGGCTGCCTTCACATAGTCTTCAACCTTTTCGTAACCGCCTGTCTTGATGGCAGTTGTTGCTTTGATCTCTCCGCGAGCATCTACGATGCCGAAAACTGAATTTGTACCGCCGAGGTCAAGGCCTATTACGTACGGTTTAAGTGTATTATCTGTCATGTTAATTATTTAAAATTAGTTAGAATTATTTTATTTCTCGGCAAAGATACTGAAAACTTTTGAATCTCGTTTATTTTTAAATATAAAAAATTTTAATTTTCTTTTTTTTCTGCCAGATGATTTGCTGTCCGAAATTTCTCTGTTGCCCTAAATCCTGTTTATATTCATGCAGAACATCCGCGTAATCCGTGTAATCCGTGCCCGAAAATATAAAAAACGGATATAAAATGAACTTTTAGGCGAAAAAATTGTGCTTTGTGCCCAAAATTTTGTAACTTTGCCGACTGTTAGAAATTGTAACGATACTAAGATGAATTTAGCATTTCCAATAGAGATAAACATCCTTGACTTCATATTCAAAGGAATTGTCATCGGTGTTCTTGCCTCAGCCCCTATGGGTCCGGTAGGCATCCTTTGCATCCAGCGTACACTCAACAAAGGTCGCTGGTATGGGTTTGTAACAGGTGTGGGTGCCGCATGCAGCGACATTGTATATGCTCTGTTTACAGGCTTGGGCATGAGTTTTGTGATGGATTTTGTGAGCAACTCCGAGAACAAGTTCTATCTTCAGATTTTCGGCAGTCTGATGCTCCTCGTGTTCGGAATCTACTGCTTCAAGAGTGACCCGATGAAGAACATGCACAAGTCGAGCAACAAGCAGGGTACCCTGATGCACAATGGCATCACGGCGTTCCTCGTAACACTCTCCAATCCGCTCATCGTGTTCCTCTTCATGGCCACCTTCGCGCAGTTTGCTTTCGTCGTACCGGATATGCCGGTAGAAATGGGAGTAGGGTATCTCAGCATCGTCTTCGGAGCCCTGCTGTGGTGGTTCGGACTCACCTGGCTCGTCGACAAGATTAGGAACAAGTTTGATACCAACGGCATCGTCATTATCAATAAGGTAATAGGCAGCGTGGTCATCATCTTCTCCATCATCGCTCTCTTCGGCACGATTTTCAATCTGTATCATCTGCCGGAATTTTAAAAGTCCTTAAACAGATCTTTAAACACCCCTTCAATCAGAAGAAGGCAAAGCATAAAGTTCAAAAGTTAACAGTTCAAAGTTTATGTTTGTAGCACAAGAATTAAGAAAGAAAAGTATCGCAGAATACTTATTATATATGTGGCAGATTGAGGACATCATCCGAGCTTACGGATGCTCGCTGCCTGTCATCAAGAAAAATTATGTAGACCGGTTCGACTTTACACCCGAGCAGCGCGAGGAAGAACTCGACTGGTTTGGCAACCTGATTCGCATGATGAATGAGGAGGGAAAGCGCGAGGGAGGACACCTTAATATTAATAAGGTGATATTAAAGGACGTCATTGATCTGCACGGCATGCTGCTGCAGAGCACCAAGTTTCCTATCTACAATGCCGAATATTACAAGGTGCTGCCTTTCATCGTAGAGCTGCGCCAGCGGGGCGACAAGGATCTCAACGAGATTGAAACCTGCCTTGATGCCCTCTATGGTGTGATGATGCTGCGCCTGCAGAAGAAGGAAATTACGCCCGAAACCGAAAGGGCCATCAAGGAGATTACCGTATTCATAGGTCTGCTCAGCGATTATTACATCAAAGACCGAACCGAGGGACTCAAGTTTGATGATGACGACATGTAGTGATTAGTTATTAGTGATTACTTTTTAGAATATACATTATTATATATTTACAACAGGATGAACGAAATAGAAAGAAGAAGAACATTTGCCATTATCTCTCACCCGGATGCTGGTAAGACAACATTGACCGAGAAGTTTCTGCTTTTCGGTGGACAGATTCAGGTGGCAGGTGCCGTAAAGAATAACAAGATTCGCAAAACTGCGACTTCTGACTGGATGGATATTGAGAAACAGCGTGGTATCTCGGTATCTACATCTGTAATGGAATTTGATTATCTCCCTGCCGGACAGGAGGGAGAACCTTATAAGGTGAATATCCTGGATACTCCAGGTCACCAGGACTTCTGCGAGGATACCTACCGCACACTTACAGCCGTAGATTCAGCCATCATCGTGGTTGACTCTGCCAAGGGTGTGGAGGCACAGACCCGCAAACTCATGGAGGTGTGCCGTATGAGAAATACCCCGGTAATCATCTTCATCAACAAGATGGACCGTGAGGGACGCGACCCGTTTGATGTGCTTGACGAGTTGGAAGAAGAGCTCAAAATCAAGGTTCGCCCGCTGAGTTGGCCTATCGGTCAGGGCGCCCGTTTCAAGGGCGTTTACAACATCTACGAGCATCAGCTGAACCTCTTTACCCCTAACAAACAGCGAGTTACCGAGAAGGTAGAGGTAGACATCCAAAGTTCAGAACTCGACGAGCGGGTTGGTGAACGTGAGGCTGCACAACTGCGTGAGGAACTGGAACTGGTAGATGGTGTTTACCCTAAGTTTGAGGAAGAAACCTACCGTTCGGCCGAAGTAGCACCTGTGTTCTTCGGTTCGGCACTGAACAATTTTGGTGTTCAGGAACTCCTCGACTGTTTTGTTCTTATTGCTCCATCTCCTAGACCCACCCAGGCAGAGGAGCGACTGGTGAAGCCTGAAGAACCTAAGTTCAGTGGTTTCATCTTCAAGATTACAGCCAATATTGATCCAAACCACCGCTCTTGCATCGCTTTCTGTAAGATATGCTCGGGCAAATTTGTGAGAAATCAGCCATATTACCACGTGCGCTTGGATAAGAACGTGCGTTTCTCTTCGCCTACCCAGTTCATGGCACAGCGCAAGAGTACCATTGACGAGGCTTATCCGGGTGACATTGTAGGTTTGCCAGACAACGGTATTTTCAAGATAGGAGATACGTTGACGGAGGGAGAGAAGATGCATTTTCGCGGTTTGCCAAGCTTCTCTCCACTCCTTTTCAAGTACATCGAGAATGATGACCCGATGAAGAGCAAGCAGTTCCAGAAGGGATTGGAGCAGCTCATGAACGAGGGTGTGGCGCAGCTCTTCGTCAACCAGTTCAACGGCCGCCGCATCGTGGGCACGGTTGGTCAGCTGCAGTTCGAGGTTATCCAGTACCGCCTGGAGAACGAGTACAACGCCAAGTGCCGCTGGGAGCCCGTGCATCTTCACAAGGCTTGCTGGATAGAGGCAGATGACGAGAAGGAACTCGAGAACTTCAAGAAGCGCAAGTACCAGTACATGGCCAAGGATATTGAGGGGCGTGATGTCTTTCTTGCCGATTCGGGCTACGTGTTGAGCATGGCGCAGCAGGATTTTGAACACATCAAGTTCCATTTCACATCGGAATTCTAAATCAATGTAAAAAAGATGGATGAAGAAATTCTAGATTACAACGGGCAGAAAGAGGGATGGGTCAGTAAGATGGTGGATTGGCAGAAAAAACATATTTCTGACCGCCAGATGACCCTTATCCTGGCTTTTATCATCGGCCTTCTGGCGTCGGTGGCAGGATATTTCCTGCACGGCATTGTGCACGAAATACAGTTGCTGCTCACTTCGGGATTTAACAAGGGCACCTATAACCTGCTCTTCCTGCTCTTCCCGATTGTGGGCATTTACCTCACCATGCTCTTTATTAAATATGTGGTCAGAGATAATATTTCCCACGGTATCACCCGTGTGCTTTACGCCATCTCTACCAAAAATTCCAAGCTCAAGGCCCACAACTGCTGGTCATCGGTGGTGGCATCAGGTATCACCATCGGTTTCGGTGGTTCCGTGGGAGCCGAGGCTCCTATTGTGCTCACGGGTTCGGCCATCGGCTCAAACCTGGGACAAATCTTCCGCATGGACAAGAAAACCATGATTCTGCTGGTGGGCTGTGGCGCCTCTGCAGCCATTGCTGGAATCTTTAAGGCACCTATAGCTGGACTCGTGTTTACGCTTGAGGTGCTGATGGTAGACTTGAGCATGGCTTCCTTGCTGCCTATCCTTATCAGTTGTGTAACAGCTACTTGCTTTACCTACATCCTGATGGGCTCCAAGAGCCTTTTCGATTTTACGCTTACCAATCCGTGGGCGCTCGACCGCGTGCCTGCCTGCTTGTTATTGGGCATCTTTTGTGGTTTGGTGAGCCTTTATTTCATGCGCACCATGTCGGCATGCGAGGGTTTCTTTGCCAAGTTTTCGCCTTATCCATACGTAAAGCTGCTGTTTGGCGGACTGATTCTGAGTTCGCTCATCTTCCTCTTCCCTTCGCTCTATGGCGAGGGATATTCGGCTGTCAACGTGCTGCTGAAGGGACAGAATGTGGAAGACTGGGGGCAGGTGATGAGCCGTTCGCTCTTCTACGGGCACAACCAGCTGCTCATCCTCTACATCGCCTTGGTAACCTTTACCAAGGTTTTTGCCACCTCGGCCACCAATGGTAGTGGCGGATGCGGTGGTACCTTTGCTCCTTCGCTCATTATCGGAGGTTTTGCCGGTTTCCTCTTTGCGCGCCTTTGGAATGTGAATCAGGTAGGTGTCTATGTTCCTGAGCAGAACTTTACACTGATGGGTATGGCGGGCCTCATTACGGGCGTGATGCATGCACCGCTTACGGGCATCTTCCTCATTGCCGAACTCACGGGCGGCTACCAGCTCTTCATGCCGCTGATGATAGTGTGCATCTCTTCGCTGCTCACCATCAGCATCTTTGAGAGTCACAGCATCTACGCCCTGCGTCTGGCTAGAGAGGGCAAGCTGCTCACCCACCATATTGACAAGGCTGCGCTCACCCTGCTGGGCATGCAGGATGTCATTGAGAAAGACTATCATCCGGTAGGTCCGGATCTGCCGATGAGCAAGCTGGTGAGTGAGATAAGTCGCAGTAACAACAACTTTCTGCCTGTTTTGGATCAGGCGGGTGTGCTGTTGGGAGTAATAGATATTACGAAGATTCGCCACATCATCTTCCGCACCGAACTGTATCAGCATTTCACCGTGCGTCAGCTGATGATGCAGCCTTCTGCAGTTCTTACCGAACATGACAGTATGGACGAGGTGATGCAGAAATTTGATAAAACCGATGCCGCCCAACTGCCAGTGGTTGATGTGGCAGGCGTACTTAAGGGTTACATCAGCCGTACTAGAATCTATTCCATGTACAGGCAGATTGTAGCGGATATGTCGGCAGAGTAGGAGTTTTAAGTGAAGAGTGAAGAACGAAGAGTGAAGAATTCAACGGCTTTGCTGGTTTTATTTTAAAATATTAGTGTTTTATGGAGAAGAAGGATTTGAGAATTGTTTTCATGGGAACACCGGAGTTTGCGGTGGAATCCCTCAAGCACCTGGTAGAGGGCGGTTACAATGTTGTGGCTGTGGTTACGCAGCCTGATAAACCGGTGGGCAGACATCAGGATACGCTGCAACCTTCGCAGGTTAAGCAGTATGCCGTAGAGCATGGTTTACCGGTGCTGCAGCCTGTAAAGATGAAGGACCCTGACTTTGTGGAGCAGTTGCGTTCTTATCAGGCTGACTTGCAGGTGGTAGTTGCTTTCCGCATGCTGCCAGAGGTGGTTTGGGCGATGCCGAAATATGGTACATTTAATGTACATGCAGCCCTCCTTCCGCAGTATCGCGGTGCGGCGCCTATCAACTGGGCAGTGATTAATGGCGAGAAGGAGACGGGTGTTACCACCTTCTTCCTCGACCACGATATTGATACCGGTCGCATCATCCTGCAGAAACGTTTTCCTATTCCGGAGACGGCAAATGTGGAGTATGTTTACGACGGGTTGATGCATCTTGGTGCTGAATTGGCGCTGGAAACCATTGATGCGCTCATCGCTGCCGATGGCAATATCGGTTCCATTCCTCAGAGCGAAATGATAGGACAGGGTGCCGAACTTAAGCCGGCTCCGAAAATCTTCAAGGATACTTGCCGCATCGACTTCCACAAGCCTGCCAAGCAGGTGTATGATTTCATCCGCGGTCTTTCTCCATACCCTGGTGCATGGACTGAAATTAAGAAGAAGGAGACAGTAGTATTCTTTGACGATCCTAAGGGAGATGATGATTACGTGAGGTTCCCTGAGCCTACTGCTCATCCATCCCATAAGCAGAGTACACAGAAAATTCAGGTACTTAAGATATTTTCTACCCGTCTTTCATGTATGAAGCGTGGTGATGCGCCTGTGGGATCGATCCGCGTTGAGGGGAAGTCGTTACAAGCAGCCTGCCTTGATGAATGGCTCATTATTCAGGAGTTGCAGCTCAGTGGCAAGAAACGCATGGATGCTTCTGCTTTTCTCAATGGTATGAAGGACATATCTTATTATGAGTGTTTGAAGAAAGATGTTAGTGACGATTTTTAAGATTCAAAAGATTTTTGATTTTTAGTTTTATAGTATTATGACTGTAGATGAAGACATCAAGCGTGCTGTAGAGTGCATGCGAAAGGGTGGAGTGATACTCTATCCTACAGATACCGTATGGGGCATAGGATGCGACGCCACCAACCCTGAAGCGGTAAAGAAAGTTTATGAAATAAAGAAACGTGACGATTCTAAGGCGCTTATCTGCCTGATAGATTCTGCTGACCGCATGGCGCGTTATTTCCGCAATGTGCCACAGGTAGCATGGGATTTCATCGATGCTGCCATGCCTGTAAAGCCTACTACGGTTATTCTTGATGATGCGAGTGGAGTGGCTAATAATCTGGTAGCAGAGGATGGAAGTCTGGCGATGCGTATAACCTATGAGCCTTTCTCCAAACAACTCTGTTACCGTTTTCAGAAGCCTATTGTAAGTACAAGTGCTAATGTGAGTGGTGAGCCTGCTGCACAGAATTATCGCGACATCTCCGAGGAAATCCTCAATGCTGTAGA
>OGQM01000483.1_pt1 | contig 35760 bp, 35 predicted proteins | sample 1553191 | NCBI WGS metagenome assembly OGQM01 (sample SAMEA2579954, study PRJEB22360) | human gut metagenome | biome: human gut; feature: human-associated habitat; material: faeces | place: Denmark | collected 2008/2010 | reverse complement strand
GCCTTCTCCGGTAAGGCGAAAATATATACCGAAGAAAAATGGAAAGCTCAGACCTTTAGGAATTCCAACTATTAAAGACAGGGTCGTGCAACAAGCACTGGTCACTAAACTTGAGTCCTTCTTTGAAGAAAATGTATTTCATGACAATTCCTGTGGATTCAGACCTAACAGAGATGTTAAGTTAGCCATCAAGAAGATTGTGTCTAGATTAGAAAGTGGATATCTATATATCTATGATTTTGATATAAAAGGTTATTTTGACAATATACCTCACAAGAAACTTATGAAGGTTATCAATAAGTATGTGTCAGATGGAACGGTACTAGACATGATTTGGAAAACATTAAAAGCAGGGTATATGGAAGATGAAATACGATATGAAACCGTAAGCGGTACACAACAAGGAGGAGTTATTTCACCACTATTAGCGAATATCTATTTGAATGAACTTGACTGGGAACTAGCTAAAGCAAATCTTGAATTCGTGAGGTATGCCGATGACTCGATAGTTATGTGTCAAACAAAGGAAGATTTGGAAAAAGCCAAAGTCATAGTTCATGAAACGTTACAACGTCTAGGCCTTGAATTGGCAGAAGATAAAAGTGATGATATTGATTTTCATGAGAAAGACTTTGATTTCCTAGGTTTTACGTTCAACCATTTAAAAATGTCTAAAAATAAACATGTCTATTACACATTTGGACCATCCGTAAAATCGTTAAAGAAGTTTAAGAGTGATATTAAATCTATCACGAAGAAAAGTTGTACACATTCCTTTGAGAAGTGGACAGAGATTTTAAACCCAGTCATAAGAGGTAAGTTTAATTACTTTCTTATACCTTTCCAAGTTAAGCAGGAAATTAAACATCTGTTAGAAGAACGCGGTCGAATAATGCATGGTATACCTACACTTAGAGTAAACGCATTAGATGGTTATGTAAGACAGAGACTTCGTGTTAATTTTTCATGCCGAGGCAAGCAACATGGTGGCCAAGTACAAGGAAAACTATTAACTGTCAAGTACGATAACAAGTTCTTCATTAAGTGTATGGGTCTCGTTACAGGAGCATTTATGCAGGCTAAATTATTTTCTCCAGAAATGGACATTGACGATTTTATACTTTTGATGGACACTAATAAAAGAAAAAGAACCTCTAATCAGAATACAAATAGGTTCTTTCAATATGCATACGCTAAATAAGTTAAATCACAACATTTAAGTCTTTTCTATAAATTTAACTCACATTGGTAAGCCGTATGCCTTAGTAGGGCACGTATGGTTTGATAAGGGGCGGTAGAATTTAAACTCTATCGCCTACTTTCTTAATACTACTTTCTTTTTCTGATATAATAGTGGCGTAGGAGGAATTTATATGTCTATATTTCTAAATCCTGATAATGCGAATTTTAATGAAGCGGTTCATTCAAAAATATATGTGGATAAAACGGGTTTAATTGAATATACAAATAGTGTGCTTTCAACTACAGCTAAATTTATTTGTAATTCAAGACCTAGACGTTTTGGAAAATCCATGACTGCCGATATGCTTTGTGCTTATTATTCAAAGGGATGTGATTCTAGAGAATTATTTCAGCCATATACGATTTCTTCATGTTCTACATTTAAGAGCTATATAAATCAATATGATGTCATTCATATTGATGTACAGTGGTGTAAAGATCAAGTTGAAAATATAAATGATATTGTAAATTATATCAAAGAGAGTTGTATGCATGAATTACAAAATGAGTATTCCAATATTGACTATAATGGAATTATTTCTTTGTCTGGAACACTTTCTAAAATCAATGATGAGATAGGACATCGATTTGTGGTGATTATAGATGAATGGGATGTATTGATTCGTGATAATGCGGATAATAAAAAATTACTAGAAGAATATATAGATTTCTTAAAAGGATTATTTAAAGGATCACAACCTTCTCGTTATATCGCATTAGCGTATTTAACAGGTATTTTACCAATCAAAAGAACGATGACACAGTCCGCATTGAATAATTTTGATGAATATACAATGTTGAATCCAGGTCCATTGGCTTCTTTTATCGGATTTACAGAGGGGGAAGTAAAAGGATTAAGTAATAAATACAATATAGATTTTGATAGAATTAAAAAATGGTATGATGGATATTACTTAAATCATCAACATGTATATAATCCGAAAGTCGTTGTGAGTTTATTTACTTTAGGTGTGTTTCAAAGTTATTGGGCACAGACAAGTAGCTATGAATCAATTCATAGTTTGATTCAAATGAATTTTGATGGCTTAAAAGAAGCTGTTTTAGAAATGTTAAGTGGTAATGAAGTGAAGATGCAGACAACGTCTTTTCAAAATGATATGATTTCATTTAAAAATATGGATGATGTCTTAACGGCATTGGTTCATTTAGGATATTTGGGATACAATCAAACAAATAAGACGGTATTTATTCCAAATGAAGAAATTCGGCAAGAATTTGTGAATTCTGTTTCAGAAGATAAATGGAATGATTTGATTCAATTTGAAAGGGAATCGGATACCATTTTAGAAGCAACTTGTCAAATGGAGACAGAAGTTGTAGCTAAACAAATGGAAAAGATTCATAATACGTATGCTTCTAATATTACATATCATAATGAAAATGGTTTGAGCAGTGTTTTAACGATTGCGTATTTATCAACTTTGAAATATTATTTTAAACCAATACGAGAATTGCCAACAGGAAGAGGATTTGCGGATTTTGTTTATATCCCTAAACCTGAATATAAAGATTATTATCCAGCCTTATTGGTGGAGCTAAAATGGAATCGTAATGTTCAAAGTGCATTAGATCAAATCAAGGAAAAAGTATATCCTCAATCTATTCAAGAATATACCGATAATTTATTATTGGTTGGAATTACTTATGATTCCAAGACAAAAGAACATGGTTGTAAAATAGAGAAGTTTTAATGGTGTTAAAAATAGGTGATAATTATGTTTTTTAAGAAAGAGAAAAAGATGAATGTTCCAGATTTATGGAATTTTATGACATCCTTAAATAAAAAGGATAAGGCTTTGTTTGAAGAACTATTAGATAATGACAATGAACCTTTGGAATATAAGGGGGATGTCAAACAGGGCGGATTATTAAAGAATAAAAAAATGATTGAAAGAAGGGTCATTGAAAAAGAAGAGGATGGAAGATTGCGTGATTATACGCAATATCGTATTCAACCAGATGTATATGAAGTATTAAAACCTTCTTATGATCAGTTTTATTCAATTATTGGTGATTAAGCTTGTAGAAATGCAGGCTTTTTTTCTTTATAGGTGCAAATTATAAGATAAAAAAAGTCCTTAAAGGTGCAAATGGAGGAGTGAAAAAAGTCTTTGTAGGTGCAAATGAAGTTAATAAAAAAGTCCTTAAAGGTGCAAATGGGAATGAAAATATGCTAGAATATCTTTAGATAAAGCATATTTTATAGTTGGCAATAAATGAAAAAGCTGTCTTATTCGACAGCTTTTTAGAATATTTTGTTTTCAAGCATTTGTTCGATGATTGTAAATACAGTTTGTTCCATTCTTCCATCATACAACATTCTATGTTTGGCATTCTCAATATAAATCAAGCGTTTCTTTTGGGCCGGAATTTTTTTGTAGGCATGAGTAGAACTTGATGGAGCAATTACTTCATCACTTGTTCCATGCAATATAAGAATTGGACATTCGATTTGAGAAATAGATTCTTTATATTGAGAAACAACTTTTGTGAAGGCTTGGTACTGCTTTGAGCTTGGGCCTTTTTTTTCTTTATCCGATTTTTTAAATAAACCTGTTACTTTTTTGATATCAAGATATTCAAAGGCCGGTGCACAAAGGATTAAGGATTGCACTTTATAAATGCTAGCCAAATAACTGGCGATTACACCTCCCATGGAGAATCCAATTAGAATGACATTGGGATTTTCTTTAATGGCAAGACTTAATTTGGCTTCACATCTTTGTACCCAATCTTTGTAGTTGGCATCGTTTGGATTGTTTAAATCATACATATCAAATTGAATCACTTCATATTTTTTAGCCTTTAAATAGCGTGCTAATGGATCAAATTCATGACTTAGATTTCTTCCAAATCCGTGGATTGTAACTATTATAGGTTTCTTTCTTCGATTAAATAAAGACATTCGCATCACCTCGTTGTATAATTATTATAACATCTATTGAAAGGAAGGTCACATGTATATATGAAGGCAACTTTACTGATTAAAAATATTGAAAATTTATATACATGTGATAAGGATTTTACAATCTTACATCATGCCTTTATTGCATGTCACCATGAGAAGATCATTGAAATCAATACGGGTTCTTATAAAGAATGGCTAGATCCTGCAACACGTGTCATTGATGCACAAGGCGAGTGTGTTGTGCCGGCTTTTATTGATTGTCAATTTAAAAGTTTTACACACGTGCGTTTAGGCGATCAATTAAGACAAGATATCAATGCGTTATATGCCATGCGTCAAAATGGAATCTTAACTTTGATTTGTGACGATCCAAATTCACAAAGAATGAAATTAGAGCAGGATGTTTTTTATAAAAAGAATCAGTCTAAGCTTCCGGTTTTACATCGTTTAAATGAATTAAATGATAAAATTCCAGAAACTTTTTTAATGAGTTGTGGATTTGGACTTCCAAACTCCTACGTATATAGTATGGCACCTATGAGTTATGTATTGTTTCAAACACATCGCGTGTGTTCTAGAAAACTACTCGAAAGTATGACGTCTTTGCCAGCTAAAGAATTTAATTTACTAGATCGTGGATCGATCGAAATTGGAAAAACGGCAGATTTTTTGGTTTTACAAGTCACAACGATTGAACATTATTTTCAGACTTTAGGAAGACCTTTGATTCATCGTATGATTAAAAATGGGATTCAATTCTATCCCGAGTGGATGGTTTGTTAGGAAGGGTTTTCTTCCTTTTTTCTTTTTTCTAAACAAAAAAGATGGACTAGTCATTTGTCCATCTTCCAAAGATTCCACATGGTAATACACTATCATTTGTCGTAACAGGAAGTAGGTTTTCACCACATTCAATGTGTCCACCTTTTTCTTTTTGTATCGATCTAGATAAAGCTTCATTGAGTGTTGAACAACTAAATCCAGTTGTATAACAGTTCACAATAAAGAATAGGGCATCATCACTTAAAATCTTCATACATTCTTGAATCAATGGGAATAATTCTTCTTCCAATTTCCAAAGTTCACCATTTGGACCTCTACCATAACTCGGTGGATCCATGACAATACCATCGTATTTTCTTCCTCTTCTTTGTTCTCTTTTTACAAATTTAATACAATCATCTACAATGAAACGAATCGTATGATCTTGTAAGTTAGAAAGCTGCATGTTTTCTTTTGCCCATTGAATCATACCTTTTGAGGCATCGACATGCACAACTTCTTTCGCTCCAGCTTTTGAGCAGGCCATGGTAGCACCACCTGTATAGGCAAATAGATTTAAGATTTTTAAATCATCGCGTTTTGATTCTTTGATCTTATTGGCCATAAAATCCCAGTTGCTAGCTTGTTCAGGGAATAGTCCTGTGTGTTTAAATCCAGTTGGACTGATTTTGAAACGTAATCCTTTGTAACCGATTGTCCAGAATTCTTTAACAGGCTTTTTCATTTCCCAATGACCACCACCGGATTTAGAACGGTGATATACGGCATCCGCTTTATTCCATGCACGCTCATCTTCAATAGGCCAGATTGCCACAGGATCCGGTCTTCTAAGAATCGTTTGATTCCATCTTTCTAATTTTTCTTTATTTCCAGTATCAATAACTTCATAGTCTTGCCATTCTTTAGCAATTTGATTCATACTTTTAGTTCTCCTTTAACCGTATTATTATAACATACATTTGCCAACTATGATATAATAGAGTGTGACTCTAGAAGGAGGTTTTAACATGTTTGTTCAAATGATTTGTAAAGATCGAAATGAAAAAGAAATGAATGAATTGTATGAAGTTTTAGGACTGATCGCAAGACGAGAAGAAGTGCAAATTGAAGATCGTTATGATCATGTTGATATCTTAGTTTGTCCACAAGGAAAAATTGTTGTGACAGAAGAAGATGGCGATATGGTTTTACGTGCTAATACACGTCATGCAGGTCCAGGATTTCATGCGTTTGTGGTAGATATATTTAAAGATATTCAGGAAGAAATTCCTGGTGAATATGAACTAATGGATGATATGGAATTTGATAAGGATGAAGATTTTGATCGATTGAGTTCTATGTATGAGGATGAAATGGATTATATTCGTGGCGTTCTTTTGGAAAATGAAGTGATGCGCCAACAAAATTATATGTATGATGAAACGTATTTTTTACCAATTCAAAAAGAAAATCGTATTCTAACGAGTCAGGGTGATTTGGATTTAAAAGAATTTAAACATATGAATACTCGTGACTTGATGGATTCTTTCTATGTATGGAACAATTGGGAAAGAGATGCCAAATTCTATAAGAATTGTGCATTAACTTTACTTGCCAAAGAAGGTGTTGGTGAATACACATTAATGAATGAAAATACTATTAAGCATGCCAATGATATTTGTGAATATATAGAAGCGGCTTATGAAAAGGATACGAATGTGGATCTTCCATTAGATGCCTATGCTGACTTATGCGAAAAGTTGGGTCGAGAAAATAAATTACAGAATGCCAAAAATATGGAGCAAGAAGCGATTCAATATCGTATTAAAGAAGTGTACCACTTATTTGAAGACGCAAGAGTTGTTGCCAGTGGTGCCGCTGAAAGAAGTTATGATCCAGTAAACCAAGCCTTATGTTTAATGTCTCCATATAAAGATGAAGCACAATGGGACTGGTTGATTCAGGCTAGTAAACAACCGGGTATTGTCACAAACTTAGATCATATTATGGAACAAGATCCAATTCAATATGATAATAAGACAATTTGGATGGATTCATGGCAAGAAGACGGAATCTATGTATTAGAGGCTGTACTTCGTTATAAAGAAAAATTCTTATATTTCCATGATGTATGTGCTAAAGAAAAAGATTTGAAATTCTTAGAACAATGCATTAAGGAATCTGGCTTTACGAAAACACAACAAGACTAGATAAAGTGTTAGAAAAGATAGCGAAAGCAAATGGCTATTCATCTGTTGATCAATTGTTGATGGATTATGGATTTATTCCTACAGTATTAACACCAAAACATAAGAAGGTAGAAATTGTTAAAGCGATTGCGAAGGGTATAACCAATAAATAGTAGAATGGAGTGCTCATATTTCTGAGCACTTTTTTTGTGTTTTATGGTAAAATTGATACGGTGATTAAAAATTATGAGTAACTCAATATTAGATACATTAAATGAAAATCAAAGAACTGCCGCAACGACAATTAATGAACACGTTCGTATTATTGCGGGTGCAGGTAGTGGAAAAACACGTGTCTTAATGGCACGTATTGTTTATTTGGTCCAGGATTGTGGTATTTTACCAAATCGCATTTTGGCCATTACATTCACAAATAAAGCAGCTAATGAAATGAAAACACGTTTAACTGCACAACTTGGCAGTATGGCAAGTGTGGTACGCATTTCAACCATTCACTCTTTATGTGTAAGAATGCTCAGAGAAGATGCTGACTTGATTGGATATCCAAAAACATTCGCAATTATGGATCCAGAAGATCAAAAGGCTATCTTAAAACCTATTTATAAAACATTAGAAGTGGATAAAACAACGATTTCTTATAATCGTGCATTAGGTGCTATTAGTGCTTATAAGACAAACTATATTGATCCACAAATGGCAGGTAATATGGCTATGGATGATGTAAGCATTACTTTAGCTAAAATTTATGCGGGCTATGAAAAACGTCGTAACGAAATGAAAGCTATGGACTTTGATGATTTATTATTAGAAGGACATCGCTTATTAAATAGTGTTTCTTCTGTTCGAGAAAAATGGCAAAATCGTTTAGACTACATTCATGTTGATGAGTTCCAGGACGTGGACCCTATTCAGTATGGAATTATTAAATTATTAACTGGTAAAAACACGCACTTATGTGTTGTAGGAGATCCAGACCAGACAATCTATACTTGGCGTGGAGCCAGTGTTGATATTATCTTAAAGTTTAATAAGGATTTTGAACCATGTAAAACTGTTATTTTAAATGAGAACTATCGTTCAACACAACCAATTCTAGATGCAAGTAATGCGGTTATTAAATACAATAAGGAACGTATTGATAAAGATTTATATACAAAACTTCCTGGTGATGAAAAAATCACAATGTTTGAAGGAAAAGAAGATAGTGAAGAACCTATCTTTGTGGCTCGTCAAATCAATGAAAAACATAAAAAAGGTTTGGAATATAAAGATATGGCCATTCTTTATCGTTCAAACTACTCGTCACGTGCATTTGAACGTATCTTTAAATCCGTAGGAATTCCATACGTAATTTATGGTGGTATTCGCTTCTATGAAAGACAAGAAATTAAAGATGCTTTATGTTATTTAAGATTATGTACAAATCGCAATGAAGAAGATCCGGACCAGATGGCTTTAGATTTAGCTGTGCTTCGTGTTATCAATGTGCCACGCCGTGGTATTGGGGCTCGTACAATTGAAAATCTTCAAAAACAAGCAGCTCAAAGGCATATGAATTTATATGATGTTATGAAAGATCCAATCGGATTAAGTACAGCGGTTACGAAAAAATGTGAAATGTTTGTGGATTTGATTGAAGATCTACGTGAAAATAGAGAACATTATGCCTTGGAAGACTTTTTAGACTACGTATTAGATACAACTGGCTATATTTCGATGTTGAAAGAAGATCGAGAAAGTGGTCAGGACCGTATTGACAACTTAAAAGAATTAAAAGAGGACATTGCCCAAAGTATGATCGAAGATCCTGAAATGACTTTAGAATCTTATTTACAAGACATTGCCTTATTTACAGATAAAACACAAGAGACAAGTGAAAACACAGTTAGTCTAATGACAGTACATGCTGCAAAAGGATTAGAGTTTGATACAGTTTTCTTAGTTAACTTTAATGATGGTGTATTCCCAAGTTCAAGAGCTTGTGATGAAGGTGGTATGAAAGCTTTAGAAGAAGAAAGAAGACTTTTATATGTAGCGATGACACGTGCTAAGAAAACATTATATATTTCATGGAATACAGGTTTTAGTTATATGCAAGATGCATTTAAAACACCTAGTCGTTTTAGAGCTGAAATCCCAATGGAATATATTGTGCAAGAAGAAAAAGAGGAAGTTTCTAAACACTCGAAAACAGTTGTTTCACAAACTTTAACAGGAAGGCCTTCTAAGCTTGCAGCCAATAAAAAGAAGGTGCGTTTACGTAAAGGGGATGCCGTCGAACATACGATTTACGGTCAGGGTGTTGTCCTTGAAATTCGTGGAGATGTCGCAACCATCGCCTTTGGACATACGATTGGTGTGAAAAAGTTAAATGCATCTCATCCTTCTTTAAAGAAAGCTTAGGTGATTCATGATGGATGAAAAGGCAAGAATTTTAGAATTACGTAAAGAACTAGAAAAATATTCAATTGAATATTATGTATATGACAATCCGAGTGTAACAGACCAAGAATATGATCGTTTAATGCAGGAATTGATGGCATTAGAAGATAAACATCCAGAAATGTACGATGCGAATAGTCCTAGTCAAAGAATCATTGGTTCAGTACTTGATGGCTTTGAAAAAGTTACACACGATACGCAAATGCTTTCTTTAGGCAATGTGTTTAATAAAGAAGAAATTGAAGAATTTGTTCAAAGAATTTCGGAAAGTGCTTCAAATCCAGAATTTGTGGTTGAATGCAAATACGATGGATTAGCGATGGCTTTACTATATGACAATGGAAATTTCACTAGAGCTATAACACGTGGGGATGGACTTGTTGGAGAAGATGTTTCAAATAATGTAAAGACAATTCTTTCCATTCCAATGCATATTCCTGAAACTCGACATGTAGAAGTTCGTGGAGAAGTCTATATGCCTAAGGCAAGTTTTGAACAATTAAATAAAAGACAAGAAGAAAAAGGCTTAGCTTGTTTTGCGAATCCAAGAAATGCAGCTGCAGGATCAATTCGACAATTAGATTCAAGTGTATGCGCAAGCCGTAAACTAGATGCTTATTGGTACTATTTCCAAAATGCTTCAGATTTTGCGGTACAAACACAAGAGGAAGCGTTAGAAGCTATGTCAAAAATGCATTTTAGAACGAATCCATTGCGCAAAGTATGTACAACAGTAGATGAAATTTGGCAATTTATTCAAGAAATTCAAGAAAAGCGCGAGAATCTACCTTACGAAATCGATGGTATGGTCATTAAATTAAATAATTTGGCCGATCAAAGAATGCTTGGAAGTACGGCAAAAGTGCCTCGTTATGCCACAGCCTATAAATTTCCGGCACAGGAAGTTTTAACTCGATTAAAAGACATTGTGATTACGGTAGGACGTACAGGAAAAATTACACCCAATGCCGTATTAGAACCTGTTCGTGTTGCAGGAACTACAGTGAGTGCTGCTCAACTACACAATGAAGATATGATTGCCAATAAGGATCTTCGAATAGGAGATATTGTTGTGGTTCGAAAAGCAGGAGAAATTATACCCGAAGTTGTATCTAGCGTTCCTGCAAGAAGAGATGGAACACAATTTCCTTATCAATTTCCATCCACATGTCCAATTTGTGGTTCACACTTAGTTCGTTTACCTGATGAAGCTGCTCACTATTGTATAAATCAAGATTGTCCTGCCCGTGTTGTTGAAAGTATGATTCATTTTGCGTCTAGAGATGCAATGAATATTGATACTTTAGGTGATAAGAAAATTGAACAACTACATGAATGGGGCTATTTGAATTCGATTGAAGATATTTATTTTTTAAATCGTTATTATGATGAATTGATTGAAAAGCCTGGATATCAGAAAAAGTCAGTTGATAAATTGCTAGAATCTATTGAAAATAGTAAAAAACAACCGTTAGGTGTTATTTTATATGGATTAGGCATTCGCCAAGTTGGTAAAAAAGCAGCTATGATTTTAGCAGAGCAGTTTGGTGATATTGATGCATTAATGCAGGCAAGTATTGATGATTTGATTTTGATTCATGATATTGGTTTGATTACAGCTCAAAGTGTTATTGCATTTTTTAAAGAAGAAAAGAACTGTCATTTGATCGATGTTTTAAAGAGTGTTGGATGTACGTTTACACAAGAAAAGAAACAAATCGTAGAAAGTCGTTTCACAAATAAAACCTGTGTTTTAACTGGAACTTTGGAGCATTATACACGCAATGAGGCAAAAGCTATTCTAGAATCATTAGGTGCAAATGTATCAGGCTCAGTTTCTAAGAAGACAGATTATGTAATTTATGGCGTAGCCGCTGGATCTAAATTGACAAAAGCACAAAATCTAGGGGTTCTGACAATGAGTGAAGAAGAGTTTGTACAGGAGGTAGAAAATGCGAAAGAATAAATTATTAATTGGTTTATTGGCGTTGAGTCTGTGTGCTTGTTCTACCGGAAATAAAAATCAAGCAAGTGCGTTAGAAGATGATGCATATCAAGCTATTTTACCATATGATGCAAGTGATACTAGAAGTAAGCATGTTGGTTTGATTCATGACACGGATTTGCGTGTTGAAATGGAAAGTGGATTGATGGAACTTTCGAAAAAACATTTTTCAACTTCATCTGTTGGATATAAAATACATCAATTCTTAGACTATGATGAATTAGATGCGACAGATGGTTCAAGAGGATTGTTAGGAACGGTTCGTGATGGGAATCCAAATGGTTTAAATCCAAGTGCAGATGAAGAATTTGACACAGGGAATGGAATCGTTACAAATGCGGCGGTTTTAGTGGATATTTACGAATTAGACTGGTATACAAATGATACACTAAAAGGTATTTCTTTAGGCTTGGTTGTGAACGGAGATTTAACAACATCAGATGGAACTAGCGTAGATATTACAGATGAAAAGATGAAAAATTATTTAGAAGTTACTTTCTCTAAACTAGCTTCCTATATGCATGAACGTTTTAATGAAATTAATAAAAATATTCCTATTTATATTGCAGCATATCGTTTAGACGATACCAATACAACAGGGAAAGGTGGCTATGTTTACGAAGGTTATTATAAAGGTGGACAAGGAAGCTTTAATTCTTTAAACGAAGAATGGACACTTGTACCTAGCTCACGTTTCACAGAATTAGATGCCACTGCAGCCAGCGAATTTGCGACTTTTAAAGAAGAAATTTCAAAGGTACTTCCAGATAACACATATGTTACTGGGGAAGCTAAATTTGAATCGAAAAAAATGAAGAAATTAAATTTAACAATTACAGCACATGGAAAAACGGCTGGAGAAATATTAGCGGTGATTGAACATGCAAAAGATCAAATGACTACTTTTGAATCTAAAAAGTGTGACTATTTGATTACAGTTTTAAATGATGATACAGTGTATGCATTAATAGAAAGAAAATCTGGTTCAAGCGAATGTGTTGTGATCAGTAAGATATAGGAGGAGAATATGGAAAAGTTCAGTACAGAATATTTTCACAAATTGGCGAATGATTTAAAGTTTGATTTGAGCGATGAAGAAATCGAAGAATTAAAAAAAGATTTTGTTGCCGTTGAGAAGCAAGTATCCCTTTTTGAAAAAGTGGACACAGAAGGAGTAGAACCTATGGTGTATCCTTTTGAAACACCTACAACGTTCTTAAGAGAAGACGTTGTAAGTGATGTGCTAAGTCAGGAAGATGCATTAAAAAATGTAAAAGATGCTCGTATGGGACATGTTCACGTTCCAAAGGTGGTGAAGTAAGATGGAAATTTCAAATTGTGTAAATAAAGAGGCTGCGATTGAAAGAATCAATGCAGTACAACCAAAATTAAATGCGGTTGTAACAATGATTGACGAAGAAACAAATACAAATGAAGGAAAACTTGCAGGGGTTCCGGTTGTATTAAAGGATAATATTTCTACTTGTGGAATTAGAACAACAGCAAGTAGTCGTATTCTAGATAACTATGTTCCAGTTTATGATGCAACAATCGTACAAAAATTAAGAGCAGCAGGAGCTGATTTTGTTTGTAAAGCAAGTATGGATGAACTAGGTATGGGTGGAACAAACAAAAACGCCTATACAGGTGTAGTACACAATCCTTATGATCTAGACAGAATTCCAGGAGGATCAAGCGGTGGCTGTGCAGCCTTAGTTGCGGCAGGATGTGTTCCATTAGCCATTGGTACAGATACAGGAGATAGCGTTCGAAAACCAGCCGCATATTGTGGTATTGTAGGTGTAAAACCAACATATGGCCGTATCTCTCGTTATGGAATTATTCCTTATGCAAGTTCATTAGATCACGTTGGATATTTTACTACTAATGTGAAGGATGCTGCTCTAGCATTAGAAGTTTTGGCAGGTCGTGACGATCATGATATGACTTCAAGTTATGAAGAGGTTGGTGAATATTCAAAATTATTGAATAGTGATCTTACAAATAAAACGATTGGTGTATTTAAAACAGTCATTGATGAAGTTCAAAATGAAGAGTTGAAATCTCAATTTAATGCATTGGTTTCTAAATTAGAAGAAAAAGGTGCAAAAATCATTAATGTTGAAATGCCGAAAGAATACATGGAATTGATTGCACCTGTCTATAAAACTATTGCGAATGCAGAAGCAACTGCTAACCACTCTAATTTAGATGGAATTCGTTTTGGTATGCGAGAAGATGGTCAAGATTTAGAAGAAGTCATGACAAACACACGTACAAAGGGATTCTCAAGCTATGTTCGAGCTCGTTTTGTGATTGGTTCGTATTCTTTGTTTGAAGAAAATCAAGATCGTTTATTTAGAAAAGCACAAAAAATTCGCCGTTTAATTGTGAAAAGCTACGCAAAAATGTTTGACGCTTGTGATGCCGTTTTAAGTATTGCGGCACCAACTGTTGCACCATTGATCAATGAAAGTTCGGATGTTCGTTTTGGTGTGTCAAGTTTTGCCGAAGAACATATGCAGTTACAAAATTTCTCTGGCTATCCAAGTATTACACTTCCATTAGGAAAGGTAGATTCTATGCCTGTGGCTGTGAATTTAACTTGTAAGCCTTTCGAAGAACAAAAAATGTTTGATGTTTCAAGTGCTATTGAAGAATGTACAGGCTTAAAAGGTCAATGTTTGGAGGGATAAGAATGAATTATTTTGTAACGATAGGTATTGAAATTCACTGCGAATTAAAAACAAACACAAAAATGTTTTCAGGTGCTCCTGTACGTTTTGGAGAAACTGCAAACACATGTACAAGTGTTGTTGATTTAGGTCATCCAGGATGTTTACCTTGTGTAAATAAAGAAGCTGTTGCTTTAGCCATTAAAGCATGTACAGCTATGCATTGTAATCTAGAAACATTGGTGCGTTTTGATCGTAAAAACTATTATTATTCAGATTTACCTAAAGGATTCCAGATTACGCAACAATTCCATCCTATTGGAACGAATGGATATGTAGAAATCGATGTGGATGGAGAAAAGAAACAAATTCGTATTGAACGTATTCATATGGAAGAGGATACCGCAAAACAATTCCATAAAGAAACAGGGACTTACATCGACTTTAACCGTGCAGGTACTCCGTTGATTGAAATTGTTTCTAAACCAGATATGCATAGTGCTAAAGAAGCCGCTGCCTATGTAGAAACATTGCGTAAGAACCTTTTATATCTAAATGTCAGTGATGTTAAAATGGAAGAGGGAAGTATGCGTTGTGATGTCAATATTTCCTTAAGTAAAGATAAAGATACTTTAGGAACAAAGACAGAAATTAAAAACTTGAACTCTATTGCGAATGTTCAAAAAGCGGTTCAAGCAGAAATTGAGCGTCAATCCGCTTTATTAGATGCTGGTGAAAAAGTAGAACAGGCAACTCGTCGTTATGATGAAGCACAAAAAACAACGATTTTAATGCGTAAAAAAGAAGGAAATGTTGACTATAAATATTTTCCAGAACCAAATATATTCCCAATTCAGTTGGATTTAGATTGGGTAAAATCAATTCAAGATAATCTAGAAGAACTTCCTGATGCACGTTTAGCACGTTTTATGAAAGATTATGAATTAAGTGAATACGATGCAAGTGTTTTGGTTGCAGATCGTGAAATGGCTGATTTCTTTGAAGAAGTTTTAAAATCAACAAAATTTGCGAAAAAAGCATGTAACTGGATCATTGGTGATGTTTCCGCCTATTTAAACAAGAATAACTTAACCTTTAAAAAGGTTCCTTGTTCAAGTGAAAATTTAGCTAGCTTGATTAATGTTATTGAAGCAGGTGAAATTAGTGGTAAACAAGGAAAAGTTGTATTTGAAGAAGTAATGCAAGGAAAAGATCCTAAAAAGGTTATTGAAGAAAAAGGCATGAAACAAGTTAGTGATGATGGTGCTATTTTAGCTATTGTTAATAGTGTTTTAGATGCTAACCCTCAATCTATCGAAGACTTCAAAAATGGGAAAGATCGTGCTGTAGGATTCTTGGTAGGACAAGTTATGAAGGCAAGTCGTGGTCAGGCAAATCCTAAACGTACAAATGAATTGATTCAAGAAGAATTAAAGAAAAGATAAAAGTCTGATTCATTCAGACTTTTAATGTTTTTGTTTCATGTGTTATAATAATTTTGTTGTTAGGAGGTTTTTATGGCCAAGATGAAACGTAAAAGAGTTGCTTCCAATAAACCTACAGGACAAGGACATAAGCTTGTATGGTTTACTGTTATTATAATTATGATTCCAGTTGTGATTGTAGGATATGTTTTGTTGACAAGTTTAGGTGGGCAAAACCGTCCAGTAGAAGGTAGTCGTTTTTCTAAAAAAGATTTAGACCCAGCTATTACGGATGATAATATTTCAACTCTAGAAAGTGCACTTTCAAATATAGAAAATGTTGAAAAAGTCAGTGTGAATCTATTAAGTGCTACATTACGTGTACATATTGATTTAATTGATAGTGCAACGGATGATGTCGCAAGTGCAGCAATCAATAGTGCTTATAGCGTTATAAATGAACAATTGCCTATTGATACATATTTTACAAACAAAGATGGATCAAAAATGTATGATTTGGAAATTGATTCTTATAATTATTTGATTGATGATACACATACTGCAGATGGTTGGACATATTTAAAGTTAACAAAAACAGGTGCCAGTGATGGACCTGTGACAGATAATATGACTGTCGCAAAAGATGCAGAGCTATCTAATCAGTTAAAAGCTGCAAGTGATCAGATTCAACAGAATATCGCAAATGCACAAAACAGTGATGATGGACAATAAATGTCCATCTTTTTTCTTGGAGGAGTAAAAATGAGGTTATATATTGATGAAAATAATCAAGTGTTCACAATGCATGAGGCAACAAGCGCAATGAAATGTTTTGAAGAGTTTGAAAATGAAAAGCCTTATACGTATGAAAATGTAAAGAAGATTCAAAGAGCAAATATTCCAGTACATGTACTATTAAATACGAGTATGATTGATGAAAAATGGATTTATTTAAACTTAAAAACATATATATCAAAAAATGACCGCGTTTGTGTGTTACCATTTAGTTTTTTTGACGATACTAAAAATGAAACAGATTGGAATAAACAATATGCTCCAGGACAAGGAATATGGTATCGTTCAAATCAAGATGTATTTTATAGATATGGCATTCGAGAAGAACAAATTGTATGGATTAATTATTTTAGAGATACAATTGATGAGATGAAGATGAAAATATTAAATAGTTCCATTTTGTTGTTGACAGGTGGTGCTCCAGATTTAATGATGAAACGCATCAAAGAAAAGCGATTGAAAAAAATTATTAAAAATTATAAGGGCGTTATGATTGGGTATAGTGCAGGTGCTATGATCCAACTAGATTCTTATCATATTAGTCAGGATGAGGATTACCCTGAATTTTCATATCAAACAGGACTTGGATGTTTGTCTGGTTTTGATATTGAACCTCATTTTAGAAAAAGTAAGATACAAATAAAGAGTATTGAAAAAGTACAAGAAGAAAAACAAATTCCTATATATGGAATTTATGAGAATGGTGGAATTATTGTAGATAAATCGATAACTTGCTTTGGGAAAATAGATAAATTTTAGAAATTTAATTTGCACAAATTAACCAAAAATTTGCACTTATTAGTTTTTGGTTATTTTTTAATGTTAAATTCACATTGATATATGATACTAATATATGTGAGCCAAATGTGAAATGGTTATAAAAAGGAGAGTATAAAATGAAATTTTGTAAATTGATTACCGAAGTAGATTTGGAACTGTTAGAGTGGCTTTTAAATAATGGATATCCGATTGATCGTATTGAAGAAAATGGGCAAGTCTATTATAAAACGCCAGCCATGCTATGTCAGAACATGAAAGTAAATGATGAAGTTAGAAATTATAGTAATGGCTTAATTCATATGGATATTGAAAATGTTCGCAAGAAAAAAGGGTTATATAGAACAGGGGATCTTTTGATTGATATGGATTCAAATATTATTCAAAAAGGTAATGAAAAGATAATGATTCCTAAAGCTGCTTTTACGATTATTTCAACATTGATGGATGTTCCACATAAGACTGTGTCTAGATCCGCATTGGTTTTTTATTTAGAACAAGCATATCATCATGAAATATTAGACAATACTTTGACTGTACATATTGCAGCAATCCGTCGTCTATTAGGTGATAAATATATTGGAACGCATAAAACAGTGGGATATTTCTGGCAGTTTGATGTTTTTAAAGTGGGATAAAGTTGAAATATGGCTTCAAATAAAGGTATAATATAAAAGCGTTGGAAGGAGATTTTAGATTATGCAACATCTATTTGAGTCAAAAGATAGTTTTAAAGAAAGTTTTAAACAAGCTGTTTCTGATGCCTACGGACGTGATTTTGAAGACACATATCCAGAAGAAAGATATATCGTTCTAGGTAACATGATTCGTGATTTTGCAGGAGAGCATTGGAGAGAAACTAAAAATGCGATCAAGAAAGCGGAATCAAAACAGCTTTATTATTTTTCAATGGAATTTTTGATGGGTCGTTTAATGACAAGTAACCTAATGAATCTTAACATTTATGACACTGTAAAAGATGGATTAAAAGATTTAGGCATGGATATCAATGACATGGAAAATATTGAAAGTGATGCAGGATTAGGAAATGGTGGTTTAGGAAGACTTGCCGCATGTTTCATGGATTCACTTGCATCTCTTGATTTACCAGGACATGGTAACTGCATTCGTTATCGTTATGGTTTGTTTAAACAAAAGATTGAAAACAACCAACAAGTAGAATTACCAGATTGCTGGTTAAAAAATGGTAACGTTTGGGAAGTATGGAAACCTCAACATGCTGTAAAAGTTGAATTTGGTGGTTATGTTGATGGGTATATGGATGGATATGGAAAGTTCCATGCACAACATCATCCAGACTTTGTAGTTCGTGCTGTACCTTATGATGAACCAATCGTTGGATATCATACAACAACCACAAATACACTTCGTTTATGGGATGCTGAAGTTGATGAAGATTCTGTAAATTCAGGTAGATTAAATGAGTACTTGAATCAAGTCACTGCAATTACAGCAAATGTATATCCAGATGATTCAACAATTGAAGGAAAACGTTTGCGTTTAACACAAGAATATTTCTTTGTATGTGCCGGAATTGATCAAATTATTCGTTCACACTTACGTGTATACCCAAGCTTAGATAACTTAGGCGATAAAGTCGCAATTCAGTTAAATGATACACACCCTGTCTTAGTTATTCCTGAATTAATGCGTGTTTTATTAGATGATTATTTTTATGATTGGGATGATGCATGGAACATTGTCACTAAGACTGTTGCTTATACAAACCATACAGTTATGGCTGAAGCACTTGAAAAATGGCCTCAAGACATGGTTCGTTCATTATTACCACGTCTATATATGATTATTGAAGAAATCAACCGTCGCTTTAAATATAATGTAGATCACAGAGGATTATGTGGAATCTTTAATAATGTTTCAATTCTTAAAGAAGGACAAGTACACATGGCTAACTTAGCGGTTGTTGGTTCTCATAGTGTAAATGGTGTTGCGAAACTTCACTCTGAAATCTTGGTAAATGATGTATTTAAAGACTTTGTGACTATTTATCCAAATAAATTTAACAATAAGACGAATGGTATTACTCATCGTAGATGGTTGTTGTTCTCAAACCCACAATTAACAAAATTGTTGGAAGAGACAATTGGAGATGAATTCAAGACAAATCCAGAAAAATTAGAAGATTTAATGGCACACGTTGAAGAAGAAGCCTTACAAAACAAATTCATGAATGTGAAGTTAGAACGTAAAAAGATATTGGCTGCATATGTTAAAGAAAATCTTGGTATTGATATTGATGTTAATTCAATTTTTGATTGCCAGGCAAAACGTTTACATGCATACAAGCGTCAATTATTAAATATCTTCCATGTTATGTATCTTTATTTAAGAATGAAACAGGATCCTTCATTTAGAATCTATCCTCGTACATTCTTCTATTCTGCAAAAGCAGCAGCAAGTTATGATTTAGCTAAAGAAATTATTAAATTAATCAACATGGTTGCCAATGTTGTTAATAATGACCCTGAAATCTCTAAATTTATGAAGGTTGTCTTTATTCCTAACTACTCAGTATCAATCGCAGAAATCTTATTGAATGCTGCTGATGTTTCTGAACAGATTTCTACTGCTGGTAAAGAAGCAAGTGGTACTGGTAATATGAAGTATATGATGAATGGTGCAATCACACTTGGTACTCTTGATGGAGCAAATGTTGAAATTGTTGAGCGTGTTGGATATGAAAATGCAGAAATTTTTGGGTTACATGTTGAAGATATTAACGAACTTCGTCATGAAAATTCTTATAATGCATGGAATTTATACAACTCTAGCTACAACGTTCGTATGGTTGTTGATTCACTTAAAAACTGTACATGGTCAAATGATCCAAACGAATTTAAATTGATAAATAATGACTTAATGATGCGTAACGATGAATTCTTTGTATTAGCTGATTTTGATGCATACGTGAATGCACAAGAAAAAGTACAAGCTCGTTACATGGATAAATCTCGTTGGGCTAAGACAATGTTGATCAATATTGCAAAATCAGGATATTTCTCAAGCGATCGTACGATTAGCGAATACGCAAAAGAAATCTGGGATTTAAAGCCATTGTCATTTGAAAAATAAAAATACTTTAAAAGATCATATCTTTGATGATATGGTCTTTTTTTCATGGTAAAACGGATTTGTATGAATGAAATTCTTTTTGCGGAAATCTACTATATATGTATAGCTATCATGTTGACTCTAGGCTTTAAAACGTATCGTTCCATTATGAAAAACAGTCAAAAAGTCATCTTTTTGGCAGTTGTCTTTGTACATATATTGTATTTTCAAACCGATTTAGTACGATTGAGTAATGTGCAGAATCTTTTTTTGAATGAAATGAGTTTTCTGTTCTTTTCATTGTGTACTTTTTCATGGTTTAACTACATTTTAACAATGTTAGAAATACAGTGTATCAAAAAAAACACAAACGCTTATAGGCTTAATTCCTTTGATTGTAATTGTCGTTTTATTATTAATGAATCCATTAAATGGCATATTGTTTAAAATTGATCAAAATGGGAATTTTCAAGAAGGACCATTCTATCTTTTGTATGTATTTATAAATGATCTCTATTTTATGGTTGGAACTTATCAAGCTTATGTGTATAGCCGTAAGGCAAAGAATTATCAACAAAAGAAATCCTATCAGATTTTAGGGATATACATGGCTGTTATGATGATTGTAGGTACGCTTCAAGATATTTTTTGCTCGATTCCTATCTTTTGTGTAGGAACTAGTCTTAGTATCCTCATTGCATATATTAGTTTGGAAGAACAAATGATTTCTATTGATTCATTAACACAATTGAATAACCGTAATCGTATGGAACAGCATTTATTTGAGTGTGTAAGAAGTCAAAGTTTAAATATGTACTTGTTAGTGTTGGACGTGAATAGATTTAAGAAAATCAACGATGAGCATGGACATGCGCAAGGGGATTTAGCATTAAAGGCCATCGCGAACTGTTTAAAAGAATCTTGTATTGAAAAAAGTGATTTTATTGCTCGTTATGGTGGCGATGAATTTGTGATTGTCTATAAAGGAAATGATGTAGAAGGATTATGCCAAAGAATTCATACTTATATACAACAATTATCTTTTCCGTTTGATCTAGATGTAAGTATTGGTTATGCGCAATATAAAAAAGAAATGCGTAAATGGAATGATTTGTTTATCAAAGCCGATAAACAATTATATGAGGAAAAGAAGAAATTAAAAGGCCGGTAAATTAAATTGCCGGTCTTTAATCGTACCAAGCGACAGCTCGAATGGGTGAGCCATCACAGTTTTCAATTTTAAGTGGAAAACAACTAAACCAAAATAAGTCTTTTCCACATTGATCTAGGTTTTTAAGATTTTCAATATTCACAATATTTCGATTTTTAAATAAAGCTTTGTGTCGAGTTAAATTTTCATCATGAATAGGATCTAATCCAATCACATCAAAACCTATGCCTTTAAAATTTCCTTGAAGGATAAATTCTAATACTTCATCATCTATACATGGATAATCATTAAAGTATGACTCGTCCTTCCATCTTTTATCCCAACCTAGATTAAACAAAAGAAAGTCTGCAGATGCAGCTTTATTCATATTGATTTTATCAATTGTGATGGATTGTCCTTCTTTTAAATCTCTACAATCAATGACTAGAGCTTTACCGATGAATTGTTCCGGTGAAAATTGATCCAATGTTTTTTGATTTGCAAAGATATGGGCAGGTGGATCCATATGCGTTCCCACATGAGAATATATTTGAATCAGTGTTTCTTTGAATCCATCTTTTGAATATGTATTTACGGTAGTGAGTTTGGGCTTTTCGGTTCCAGGGTAAACTGGCATAGCTTCAGAAATCGTATGTGTTAAATCAATGACTTTCATAAGTTTCCTCCTAAAGATATTTAACCACAATTTTTGTTGTATTGTGATAAAATTATAAATACAGGTGATTAATGATGAAAAAAATATTATTATTAGGGGCTACAGGCTCCATTGGTTTACAAACTGTGGATGTGATTGAACAACATCCAGATCAGTTTTGTCTAGTTGGAATTGCGGCTGGACATCAGGCAGATGTGATGCAAAAGATCATTGATAAACATCCATCTATAAAAGTGGCTGGTATTTCAGATTGTTCAAAGGCCAAAATTCTAAATGGTGTTACAGTTTATAGTGGAGAAAATGCCATGATAGATTGTATTGAAAACTGTGAATATGATTTATTAGTAAACGCTGTTGTGGGATTTAGAGGTTTAAAACCAACCCTAACATCGTTAAAGAAAGGAATCGATGTAGCTTTAGCCAACAAAGAAAGTTTAGTTGCTGGTGGTGTTTTGGTGCGCCAGGCGTTGCACGAAACAAATACAAAATTATATCCAATTGATTCAGAACATTCTGCCATTTTCCAATCTTTACAAGGAAATAGAAGTGAAGATGTAAAGCGCTTGATCATTACGGCAAGTGGTGGCAGTTTTAGAGATAAAACAAGAGACGAATTAAATGATGTAACTGTAGAACAGACTTTAAAACATCCAAACTGGAGTATGGGGAAACGAATAACTGTCGATAGTGCTACTATGGTCAATAAAGGTTTTGAAGTAATTGAAGCACATTATTTATTTGATTTGCCTTATGAAAAGATTGATACTGTATTACACCGTCAAAGTATAGTGCATTCTATGGTTGAATATAATGATAATGCGATTATTGCACAACTAGGATCAGCTGATATGCGTTTACCAATTCAATATGCATTATGTTATCCTGATCGTCCTGTATTAAAAGAGGATCGTCCATTAGATATGACAAAAACAATGGATTTGAATTTTAAAGAAATGGATTATGTTCGTTATCCAATGTTGAAGTTAGCGTATTCTATTGGAAAAAAAGAAGGAAATTTGGGTGCCGTATTTAATGGAGCAGATGAACAAGCTGTACAATTATTCTTAGAAAAAAAGATTTCTTTTTTACAAATTGAAGAGAGTATCGAGCAGGCTTGTAAGCATGCAGAATATATTGAAAACCCTACTATTGAACAGCTAGAAGCAACGGATGCGTGGGCAAGAAAGTTCGTCATTGAATATTGGGACTAGACCAATTGATAATTTGGGAGTACAATAGTGAAATGGAATGGAGGGTTTGTCGTGAATAAAGCAAAAATGTATTGTGTAGCAAGTGCTGTTGCGGTTTGTGTGGCTTCAAATCCTAGTATGGATGTAGTTGCCAAACATTTACAGCCAGTACAATTAGAAGAAGAAGCCCAACAAACGATTTCAGCAGAAGACTTTATTAAAAATTATTTGAGTACAAAAGAAATTGTGAAAGATAATGAAAATAAAGATATTGAAATATATACTTTAATTACAAAAGTTGATGAAAAAAATTGTACAAGCGTATTTAATGGAGATCAGTTGTTTAAAGAATTAACAGAAAAAAATCAAAACGAGATAAAGGAAGCTTATGAAACTGCTTATAAAAATGCAGGCATGATAAAAGAAGCAGGTTGTACTTTGAGTGCTTATGAAATTATTACTGGTGAAGCCAATAAAATGATTTCAGACGCTAAAAATGAATTGGATCTTTTAGTAAAAGGAGCCGAAAGTTTGGATAGTACTATTTATACAGCTAATACATATGCGACTTTAAAGAATGAGATGGATACATCAAAAGCTTTGATTGAATCAGCTACAACAAATTTAGAGCAGTTAAAAGAAGAACAAGTGAAAGTGACAGATGCAAAGAATGCATTGATTGATATTTCTGGTTTAAAAAATTTAGTTGGACAATCAAATTATGCTCGAGAAGATTATACTCGAAGAAGTTATCGTGCATATGAAACAAATTTAAATCAGGCAAAGAAAGTTCTAGATAATGGAGCAAGTACTGTTGAAGAAATTGTGAGTGCACAAGATGGTTTAAATGCAGCTGTTGGACTGTTAGTTAAAAAAGCTGATTTTTCTGCATTAACTGAAAAGGTGCAAGAAGGCTATAATTATTTATCTACACATAAAAATATGCTTGCAGAAGAGTCTTATGCGAATTTTAAGGCTGAATTAAAGGCTTGTGATGTTGTGCTTTTAAATGATGAATCTACTCAAGAAAAAATTGATGAAACGTTAACTCATTTAAATGCATATTATAGTGATAATAATAACTTTGAGTATAAAGTAATGACATTAGAATCTAATTCAGGTGTTGTTCCACAAGATAGTTTATTAGATGAACCTCAACTAGAAACTACAACTTTAACACAAGAACAGTCAAGAAGTGTTCAGGTTAATACGCCAACTAAAGCATTAACAACTGCAGCAGACAATTTTATTAAAACATATTTGACGAGTGCAGATGGAAATGTCTTTACTACCGCTAATTACTTGAATTATCAAAAAATTCTTTCAGCAATGCCAAGTTGGTTAAAATTATCAAGGGCAGATCAAAGCGTTGTGAATACAGAATTGGTTAACAAGGTTGGTAAAAGATATCAGCGATTATTGCAGGAAGCTCAGAATTTAAAAATGAGTTCTGGAAAAAGTGGAGTAATGAATATTAATACATCAACAAATGCAGATACAACCCTATACACATGGTTAGGTGCGATGTCTTTAGGTATGTTAACATTTGTGCTAAAACGTCTAAGAAAACAAGATTAAGGGCCATGGCCCTTTTTTTCATGTCCAAAAATTGATATAATAATCCGAGAAAGGCTAATGATTTTATGAAACAACAAAAATACAATTTTAAGGATCTAACTCTAGCATACTTTCAGAAAAAATCGAAATTGTATCGTGCAGGAGGGTATAAATATGCCACACCATTGAAACGTAGTCCAGTAGATTATCAAGATCATTTTTTTGCGTTTTTAATGGATATCAATATTTGTTTACTTCCTGTTTATATATGGGTTCTTGAGTTTTTATTAATTATTTGTGGATTGATTCCACCTCACTTCTTTGATTTATTGTTCTATCTAATGTTCGCATTATTATTTGTTTCAAGTGTACTTTTACTTGCATTTTTTACAGCTAGAACAAGCGGCCAGTCGTTTGGATATGCAATATTAGATTTGAAGTTAGTAAGAAAGAGCAAAAAGGAAGCAAATCCTTTGAATTTGATTTTGCGACAAGCATTAGGGTTTGGTGTTCCACTTATGATTTTTGGTTTCTTCTTTCAAGTTATAGGCGTTGTTTTGTGGTGGGTGATCAACGGTATCTTTGTGCTTATTACACCACATCAACAAACTTTGTTTGACTTGATTTTTGGCTTGATTCCTGTTCGTGAACCGGATCAAGAAATTCGTTTTGAGACAAAGTCAGAAACAGTTAAAGAAGAATTTGTTACAACACCAATTGATTTACATATTCGATCAAATTACAGTGATGATGGATATTATGATGTTGAAGAATTGTTTAAGCAGGCAAAGGAAAATCAACTTGAAGTTATTTCGATTACTGATCATAACTGTGCAAGGGCTAATGCTGCTGCTAAACGTTTTTCAAGTCTTTATAACATTCAATATATTCCTGGTGTTGAAATTGATGCACAATATAAAAAAATCCGAGTACGTGTTTTAGGTTATTATATTGATTGGACTAATGAAGTTTTTGAAGTATTAGAACAAAATTCATTGAAACGTGAAAAAGATTTATCTATTGAACGTGTTGAAAAATTTGAAAATTTCTCAGGAATTCGAATTGATGTAGATTCATTGATGTCTAATTCTCGTTTTCAAACAATTACTCCTACAGAAATCACAAAAATGGTTTTCCATAACGAAAGAACACGCTCGCTGCCATTTGTGAAAAAATATCTTGATAGTTGTGAAACACAAAGTGTTGCGATGTCAAGATTTGAAGCGGATGTATTTGGTAAAAACGGACCTTGTTATGTGAAAGCAGAATATCCAGATGCAAAGGCTGTGATTGGTGCAATCCACAGTGCCGGGGGAATTGCCATTTTATCAAGTTGGCATCTAGATTATATTTCAGATGATGTTATCGAAGAAATAGTAGACTTAGGTATGGATGGAATTGAATGTTTTTCAAATGATATTCATGAACAAACAGTTGCGGCTGCACTAAAAATTGTTCAAAAACGTAAATTGTTTGTATCTTGTGGTAGCGACTACCATGGTCCGACAAAGCCAAAATATCATATGGGTGTTTCAAATTGTCCACAAAAAGCTTTGCCACTTGTAAGAATTTTGACAAAAGCTGCGAAATAAATTTGCTCAATATGCACTTTATAGCGTATAATATAGCAGTCAATAAGCAAAGAAAAGAAGAGTATTTATATTGCGTATTCAAGAGAGCAGATGTTTTGGTGAGAATCTGTGTACAATGTATAAAGAATATGGTCTTGGAGCTTCTTTATCGATATGTAGGTAAAGACGTATGCTGGCGTTAACAGCTAGAGGTGTGAAAACACAAACTAAGGTGGTACCACGAAGCTTTCGTCCTTGGATGAAGGCTTTTTTTATTTGTAAGACAGGAGGAAAAAGAATGACACAAAAGAAAGAACCGTTTTATTTAACAACTGCCATTGCGTATACATCAGGTAGACCTCATATTGGAAATACATATGAAATTATTTTATCTGATGCGATTGCCCGTTTTAAAAGAGCACAAGGATATGATGTGTTCTTCCAAACAGGTACAGACGAGCATGGCGTTAAAATTGAGGAAAAGGCAAAAGCTGCCGGTGTTACTCCAAAAGAGTTTGTAGATGGCGTTGCTGCTCAAATCAAATCAAATTGGGATTTGATGAATACAAGTTATGATTATTTTGTACGTACTACAGATGATTATCACGTAAAAGAAGTACAAAATATTTTTAAACGTTTATATGACCAAGGAGATATTTATAAAGGAACATATGAAGGTTGGTATTGTACGCCTTGTGAATCATTTTGGACAGAATCTCAACTTGTTGATGGATGTTGCCCAGATTGTGGTCGTCCAGTAAAAAAGGCAAAAGAAGAAGCTTACTTCTTCAATATGCAAAAATATGCAAATCGCTTGATCAAATATATTGAAGATCATCCTGATTTCATTCAGCCAGAATCACGTAAGAACGAAATGTTGAATAACTTCTTGCGTCCAGGATTACAAGATTTATGTGTTTCACGTACATCATTTACTTGGGGTGTGCCTGTAGATTTTGATCCTAAACATGTTGTATATGTTTGGATTGATGCGTTAAGTAACTATATCACTACACTTGGCTATCATGCGAATGGTGAAAGTGATGAAATGTTTAAAAAGTATTGGCCTGCAACACACATTATTGGAAAAGACATTTTACGTTTCCACACAATTTATTGGCCAATCATTTTAATGGCTTTGGATTTACCTTTACCTAAGAAAGTATTTGGACATCCATGGTTATTAACTGGTAATGACAAAATGTCTAAATCAAAAGGTAATGTGATTTATGCCGAAGATTTAGTGGCTCACTTTGGTGTAGATGCTGTTCGTTATTACTGTTTACACGAAATGCCATTTGCACAAGATGGAACGATTACTTGGGAATTAATGATTGAAAGAATCAATTCGGACTTGGCAAACATTTTAGGAAACTTAGTATCTCGTACAATTGCGATGTCAAATAAATATTTTAATGGTTTAGTCACAAATCCAAATGTATGTGAACCAGTTGATGAAGAATTAAAAGCTTGTGCTTTAGAAACGAAGAAGAAAGTAGAAGCCAAAATGGAAGAACTTCGTGTTGGAGATGCATTAGATGAGGTATTTACATTGCTTCGTCGTACCAATAAATATATTGATGAAACAATGCCTTGGGTACTAGCTAAAGATGAATCAAAACAAGATCGTTTAGCAACTGTACTATATAACTTACTTGAATCTATTCGTATTTCTGCGGTATTATTACATTCATTCTTGCCTGAAACAGCTGAAAAAATGTTCAAATATTTGAATACAAATGTTACAGACTTAGATTCTTGTGATTGTTTTGGAAACTTAGAAACAGATATTCATGTAGTAGAAAAATGCGAACCATTGTTTGCTCGTATTGATGAAAAGAAATTCATGGAAGAGTTCAATAAAGAAAAAGAAAAAAAAGAAGAAACTAAGACAGAAGAAAAAGTAGAAGAAGTTACAATTGATGATTTTGCGAAGCTTCAATTCAAAGTAGGAACTATCGTAAAATGTGAACCACATCCAAAGGCAGATCGCTTACTGGTTGAACAAGTTGATTTAGGTGGAGAAGTTCGTCAAATTGTCAGTGGTATCGCAAAACACTATAAGCCAGAAGAATTAATTGGAAAACAAGTTGTTGTAGTAACAAATTTAAAACCAGTTAAATTACGTGCTGTTGAATCAAATGGTATGATCTTATGTGCTACAGATGATAAAGACTTGTCTTTTGTTACTGTCGCAAAAGAAATGCCGAATGGCGTTACTGTTCGCTAATGAATGATAAACAAAAGGCTGTTTTTAAACAGTTACAATTAGCTGGACTGGGTATTGTTATTATTGTGTTTGGCTTACTGTATCAAGAAAAAGCAATTTCAATCGTTGGAATCTTTATCTTGATCTTTGGTTTATTAAGAACCTATTACATCAAAAAAATAATTGATAAATTAGATGAGTGAATTGCTCATCTTTTTTGTGCAAAAAAAGGTGATGAACTCACATTTTTTATTGCATCAAATGATGCATTTTTTTAGCTTCATACATAGAATCATCCATTGCAGAAAGGAAAGAATCAATGCTATTGCCATTATATTTTGCGATTCCAATCGAGAAAGATAAATGGAAAGGTTCGTCTGTTTTTATGTTAAATTGACGAATATTATATTCTATACGTTTCTTTAAAGCTAATGCATCATCATCTGATTGTAAATTAGCGAAAACAACGAATTCGTCGCCACCCATGCGAATCGCAACAGAATCTTTGTCAATCGAATGTTGTAGAATTCTACCAAACTGAATAAGGGCGTGATCACCTGTGATATGTCCATATGTATCATTAATGGATTTAAATTCATTGATATCCAATAAGAATCCATATACATGTTTGATTTTATCGTTTTGCAGCTTATTTAAATAATGATTCATGAATTTTCGATTGTAAAGTCCGGATAAATCATCAATAAAGGATATAGATATTTGAATTTCAATGTAAACTATGATAAATGCGATTGCGACACATAACCAAATTGTAGAAATGCCAAAGAAGAAACCTTGGATCATTGTGCCAATCATACAAGGAATGATAAAGTAGTAAATGGGAAAGAATTCTACTAAAATAGAATCATTTTTAGCTTTTTGTACAGTATATATACTTTCGATATAATAAATAAAGACAATGATATATAATAAGAAATTGACAGGACCACGAGTATATTTGTTTTGTTTAGAAATATCGAAAATAATACCGGTACCACATAAGTTGATAATTAATAAAATCATAGCTATGATTAAAGGGATGGCTAAGATTTTTGATTTCTTTTTAATACGTTTAAAATTTCTATGAATATGATATTCTACAAATAGACACCAACAATATCCGATGATGCCTGAGCTAGCTGAAGCTATTGTATTTGAGATATATTGCAAAATATGAAAGATAAAACCTGGGTGTGCATCAATGATAAAACTAAGCGTTTCATTGATAGTGGCAATAAAGGTAATTACCAGCATAAAATTATATGCTTTTTCATCAAACTGATTCGTTTGCGCAATACGAATTCGATATAACAATAAGAAGAGTACTAAAATTGCCCCAGTCCCGTTTGCCACCGGTATCTCGGGTATGTTGATCATAATAAACTCCGTTTCTTTATGGTTAGACTCTTTCATAGTAATCCTCTTTATAAGAACTTGCAAATGAGAAATTGATTCTTATGTAAATTAAAATTAACAAAGATTAAGCGTAAATTAAGCGAATGCTAAATGTTAGTTCAATCGTATCTAGTCATATTGTACTTTATTTAAGGCGCTTTATACTAAAGGTGTAAGGAGGTACAGATATGACTACGATAAAAAATTCAGTGGTAGAACTCTTTATTTTACTGCTTTGCGCATGTACCGTTTTTGTTTATAAACTACCAAGTACAATAAACACTTGGTTATTAAATTCAATTGTGATTGTGGTGATGGGCGTTTGTATTTTAAGAATCGCACTTAAAATGATGAATCATAAATAATGTTGGCTTTTCCTAAGGGGAAAGCCTTTTCTTGTGGTATATTATAGGTATGAAAAAGTATTTAAAAGATATTGCACAAGGTATATATGATGGGTTACAGGAAAATGAAGCCACACATAATCAATATAGTTTTCAAGAAATCTATGATGTAATCCAGGAATTTGTCTCTTATGTCTTTGTTGGCTTGATTTTAAGCGTAGGAGCTATTTTTGCCTATCCTTACTACAAAGCATTTATTTCATTGAGCGCTGTACTCCTTCTTGTATGGGCATTTATCTTGTATTATTTTTTAAATTCGAAGGATTTTAAAAAAATCAAAAAGAAATGAGGAAGAGTTATGCAGATTGTTTTAGTGTTGCTTGTGGCATTTGTCGCAGGTATTGAAGGCATCTTGGATGAGTTTGAATTTCATCAACCCATTGTTGCCTGTACATTGATTGGACTTGTCACCAATCATTTGAATGAAGGATTATTATTGGGTGGATCTTTACAATTGATTGCCTTAGGATGGGCGAATATTGGCGCTGCTGTTGCTCCGGATGTATGTTTAGCGAGTGTGATTTCATCTATACTGATGGTTCATGGGTTAAATAGTGCAATTGAAGCTAGATTCGTGATTGCATTTAGTATTGCCCTAGCGATACCATTATCTTTAGTGGGTTTATCTTTGACAAAGGTGTGTCGTAATTTGGCAATCCAACTTGTACATAAGATGGATGAGACAAAGAAAGTTTCTTATTGTCAATGGCTTGGAATTTGTATGCAGGGAATTCGTGTTTTGATTCCAACGATTGTATTATTGTTGATTCCTTCATCAATGATTTGTTCTATTTTGGAAATGATTCCATTGAGTGTTTATAAAGGTTTATTAATTGGATCTGGTGTAGTTTGTGTGGTTGGCTTTGCGATTGTAGCAAATGTATTAGGATCTAAATTTACATATCCATTCTTTATGATTGGATTTGGCTTAGCATGTATGACAAGTTTATCTTTAATATCTTTATGCTTTATTGGTGGCGGCTTAGTTTGGCTATATATGTTGTTGAATAATAATAAAAAGGAAAGTGCTTCTAGTGATGATCCATTAGGGGACATCTTAAATGATTATGAGTAGGTGGTTTATATGAAGAAAAGTACAAGATTAAAGGTTTGTTTAAACCATCAATATTTACAAGGTTCATGGAACTTTGAGCGTATGCAAAATGGTGGATGGTGCTATGGTTTACTTCCAGCATTAAAAGAATTATATCCAAACAATGAGGATTTTGATAAGGCTGTAGATCGTCATTTAAAGTTCTATAATACACACCCATATGTATCAGCTCCCATTGTTGGTATTGTCTTGGCTATGGAAGAAGAAAAGGCCAATGGCGCTGATATTTCAGATACATCTATTCAAGACGTAAAAATTGGCTTAATGGGGCCTTTAGCAGGTGTAGGAGATCCTGTATTCTGGTTTACAATGCGTCCAATTCTTGCGGCTGTTGCTGCATCATTAGCTTTATCACAAAATATTCTAGGCCCAATCTTCTTTTTTGTGGCATGGAACGTATTACGTTTTGGCTTTCTTTGGATTACACAAGAGCTTGGTTATAAGAAAGGTACAAAGTTGATTACGGACTTATCGGATACATTCTTAAAGAATGTAACACTTGCTGCAAGTATGTTAGGAATGTTTGTGGTTGGAATTTTAGTGCAGAGATTTGTACAAATCAATGTAGTAAACATTCAATCGGATTTAGATATGGTGTTGCCTGGAGTTCTTTCTTTATGTGTATTCTTTGGTTGTACAAAGATACTAAAAAAAGGTTTTTCACCCGTATTATTAATTGTCATTTTATTTATTCTTTGTATCATTTTGGAAATGGCAGGAATCTTAGTGATTTAAGTCTAAAAATATGATTTGTTTACTTCGTACAATAGTATTATTTAAGAAGAAAAAGATAAATCAGAATTTGTATCAGCGTAAAAAGGAGAGCAATATCATGTTTAGAACAATTCGTAAAAAGAAAAATGAAATCAGCATTGACACGGCAAAGGCACTTTTGCAGTCCAGCCGACGTGGCGTTCTTGCCGTAAATGGAGATGACGGATATCCCTATGCAATTCCTATCAACTATGTCTACGATGACGATGCGCAGAAAATTTATTTTCATGGAGCACGTGTAGGTCATAAAGTAGATGCACTGCGTGCCTGTGACAAAGTATGCTTCACGGTATATGGAAATGAAACTATCAAAGAAGAAGATTGGGCACCATTTGTGCAGAGCGTTGTGGTATTCGGCAGATGCCACCTTGTAGAATCCGGTGCAAGAGCAACAACTCTGTTAAAACGATTTGCAATGAAATACTATCCCAGCGAACAGTTAGTTGATGAGGAAATTGCCCATGCAGGAAAGGCTGTGCAAATTTTTGAAATAGACGTGGAGTACCTCAGCGGCAAGGAAATACAGGAACGATAAATTACAATTTAGTGATTTGTTAGATAAATAGTAATTTTTTGAGGAGATTAAGTTATGGAAGATAAACAAATATTACTTGATAATATAAGTAAAGTGCATACTACTGAAATGGGGATTGATAGAATTAAGAAGAATCTAAAATTGAATACTAATGATGTAGTTGAGTTTTGTAAAAATAAAATTTTAGATAAGAATTGTAATATTTATAAGCAGGGTAAAAATTGGTATTGTGAAATTGACTATATTAAAATAACTATTAACTCTTATAGTTAAACAATTATTACAGCACATCTAATCAAATAAATTCAAGTTTATCGGTATGAAATATAGAGCTAAAAAATAGAATTTTAACTTGACGTATTGCTTTATATCCTTTAAAATATCAATGTTGCAAACTCCGTGTATGGACTTGCAACCGCCCAGAAAAGGTTTTAAGTTGTTAATTCACACCTTGATGGCGAGTATCAAGCTAAATGTGAAATAGAATGAATAGGAGGTGCACACATGTACGCAATTATCGAAACTGGGGGAAAACAGATCCGTGTTGAAAAGGATGCTGTTATCTTCGTTGAAAAATTAGAAGCTAACGAAGGAGACACTGTTACATTTGACAAAGTATTATACGCTGATGGAAAATTTGGTAAACCATTCGTAGAAGGTGCAAAGGTAACAGGTGTTGTTGAAAAACAAGGCAAAGGAAAGAAAATCACAATCGTGAAATACAAAGCTAAAAAATCTTCAACACGTCGTAAACAAGGACACCGTCAACCTTACACTCGTGTAAAAATTGAAGCTATTGAAGCTTAATTATGATTAAAATTAAAATTGCTCGAGATAAGAATGGGATATCATTGATCTCGATGCATGGACATGCTGAATATGATCAGTATGGAAAAGATATCGTCTGTTCTGCAGCCAGTACCATTATTATTGGTGGTATCAACGCAATCGCACAGCTTGGCTATTTAAGTTTCATTTCTTATAAAGTAGATGCAGGGGATGTTGAATTGAAAATTAACAATACAGAATGTGCTGAACTACAAATCATATTAAATACGCTATTGGTTCAGTTTCAAAGTATTGAAGAGAATTATCCTAAATACATACAAGTACAGGAGGTGTAAAAAAATGTTATTAAAATTAGACTTACAGTTATTCGCTTCTAAAAAGGGAGTTGGTTCTACAAAGAACGGTCGTGATTCTCACTCAAAACGTTTAGGAGCTAAATTAGCTGATGGACAATCTTGTCACGCTGGAAGCATTATTTATCGTCAACGTGGAACAAAAATTCATCCAGGAACTAACGTAGGACGTGGTGCTGATGATACATTGTTCGCATTAGTTAACGGTGTTGTTAAATACGAACGTCTTGGTAAAGATAAAAAGAAAGTTTCTGTTTATCCACAAGCTTAACAAGTGTGAAATTTAAGATCCCGTTGCTGGGATCTTTTTTAGTGAAAAAGAAAGGAGGGTATATATGTTTGTAGATCAAGTCAAAGTTCATATAAAAGCAGGTAAAGGTGGAGATGGTTTAGTAAGTTTTCGCCATGAAAAATATGTTGCCTATGGTGGACCTTTTGGAGGTGACGGAGGTAATGGAGGAGATGTTATTTTTGAAGCAGATCCAGGTATGACCACTCTATTAGATTTGCGTTATCATCGTAAAATTATCGCAACTCCAGGTGAAAAAGGTAAAAACAAAAAAATGCACGGAGCCAATGGGGAACATAAAGTTGTTAAAGTTCCATTAGGAACGATTGTAAAGAGAAGTGATAATAATCAAGTACTTGCCGATTTGACAAAACCACACCAACGCCAAGTTGTAGCTCATGGAGGTCGTGGAGGTCGTGGTAACTGGCACTTTAGATCAAGTCATAATACAGCACCTAAATATGCTGAACAAGGTGTATTAGGAGAAGAATTTGATTGTATTGTAGAACTTAGAGTACTAGCTGATGTAGGATTGGTAGGATTTCCTAGTGTTGGAAAATCAACATTCCTAGATGCCGTTAGTAAAGCGCGCCCTGAAATTGGAGACTATCCATTTACGACAATCACACCAAATGTTGGAGTTGTTCAAACTGGTGATGGCAGAAGCTTTGTGCTAGCCGATTTACCAGGGCTTATTGAAGGAGCAAGCGATGGTAAAGGCTTGGGTCACCAGTTCTTGCGTCATATTGAAAGATGTCGTGTTATTATTCATGTGATTGATATGGGTGCAGAGGATGGCAGAGATCCACTAAAGGATTATGAAGTTATTAATAATGAATTGAAATCTTATCAGATTCGTTTATTAGAAAGACCTCAAATTGTTGTTGCCAATAAGATGGATATGGAAAATGCCGAAGAAAATGTTCGCCGTTTTAAAGAAAAATATCCAGATATTCCAGTGTATGAAACAACAACCATTATTCATGAAGGTTTAGATCCAGTACTTAGAAAAGCAGCAGATCTTCTTGCGACAACACCTGCATTCCCAATTACGGAAGATACGGGGGAAACAGGTGTTATGTATACGTTTGAAGAGAAGAAGAAAGACATCATTATTGAAAAAGAAGATGATGGTGTATGGAATGTTTCGGGTCCTAGACTTGAACGTGTATTTGACATCAATAAGTTGAATACGGAAGAAGACTTCTATCTATTTGCCAATAAGATGCGTTATCTTGGAATTGATACAGCTTTAAGAGAAGCTGGATGTCAAGATGGAGATACAGTACGTTTATTAGGCTTTGAATTTGAATTTATTGAAAACTAAGGTTACACATTGTGTAGCCTTTTCTGTACGACAGGCAGTCGTGCTTATAGTTGATAATCTAAATCAATGATTA
>OGQM01000481.1_pt1 | contig 35885 bp, 17 predicted proteins | sample 1553191 | NCBI WGS metagenome assembly OGQM01 (sample SAMEA2579954, study PRJEB22360) | human gut metagenome | biome: human gut; feature: human-associated habitat; material: faeces | place: Denmark | collected 2008/2010 | reverse complement strand
TTCACGTCTTGTAAGGACTATGATGACGACATCGAAAGCTTGGACAACCGCGTATCAGCAGTAGAAAAGCTGGTAAGTGACCTTCAAGCTAAGATTGACGCTGGATCGGTCATTACCGGCGTTGACAAAACAGAAGATGGCATTGTCATCAAATTAAGCAATGGCGAATCTTATCCTATCAAGAACGGAACAAACGGCACAAACGCTCCCGTTTGGAGTATTGTAAAAGACGCTAACGGTGACTATTGGTGGGCTAAAGACAATGTACAAACAGAGTTCCCTGCACGCGGTGAAAAAGGTGAACCGGGCAACGGTAGCGCTGGTCAAGACGCTAAAACTATCTATTACTACCCAGGTACTGAAGAAACTGGTAAGTTGCATGGCCAAGCAGAAGCTGGCTACTGGGTGAAAGTAACAGAAGAGAAGGGTAAAGATCCTTTATATGAAGTACAAACTACGAAATGGTTACCGGAAGGAACACTTTCGGCTGTTTGGAATACAAAGGATGAGACCCTGACTCTTGGTAACATGAAGGATGAGAACGGCAAACTGGTTGAAAAGACTATTTCTCTGACTACTAAGTTGAAAGCATTGGTATTCATTCCTGATTTGTATGAAGACGGAGTAGAAGCTACTAAATACAAATATGCCAACGGTGATTTCATCGAAGCTGAAAAGAACGCAATAGAAAGTAAAGATGACCACAATGTAGCTTATGTAATCAAGAAAGGTACAAGTGCTACCAATTGGATTACTTTGAAAGATGCCACTAAGAAAACTTATTGGATGCCTTCAACCAGCGCAATGTACTATCACTTGAACCCGCTAAATGCCAAGCTGAAAGATATTGAGTGGAAATTCTTGGCAGCTACTCCGGAATATGTAGCTACAAAAGCTACTCCTGCTGTGGTAACCCCTATCTTCCAAAACGCAGGTAAGACCATTGACGGCGAAAAAATGTATGCTACATACAAACTCTCTGTAGAGGATTTGAAGAAGGGCAATTTGAGCACTCCCGGTGAAAACAACTATATTTCTATCGCAGCTCTGGAAGCAACATTGGTTAATGGCGAAAAAGAAGGTGAAGAAAAGTCTACAGTTACTTCTGACTATGCAGCCATCATGCCGATGATTCAAGGTTTTAAAGCCATTGCGTATACCGATGACAGCAAAATCGTAACAAAAAACACTTGTAAACCTGAACTGTATAAGACAGCTAAGGAAGCTATCGAAAACGTATATACTGTTCCTGCACAATACAATGGTGGTTCTATTGAATTGGCAGATTTACTGTGTATCCATCATGTAGAAAACTTTGGAGAGGAAATTACTGCAACCACTCACAAAAGCATGAGTCTTGCTGAAGCTGCCCAGCTATATAATCTGACTCTCAAGTTTGAAGCTGTTCACTATATCAGCGGTGACAATGATACAGAGGAAAATGCTTACTCTCAATTGGAAGAAGACGGTACTTTCACTCCTTGCTATGTAAACGACAAAGAAGAAAGTGTGGTTATTCCTGAAGGAAGCACAGAAAAGATTGGCAGAAGTGCTATCGGTCGTCGTCCGGCAGTATTGGTTAAACTGGTTGATGCAACAAATAATGTAGTATTAGCAGGTTACATCAAGTTGGAAATCACTGAAAAAGCCGCTACTCCTGATGCAATTGTTATTGACAAGAGCACTCCGCAGTTGCCGTACTTGTGTGGTGAACAAACTGTATCCATCACTTGGAAAGACATGTCCGGTAAGATTCTTGAAGAACTGGGTATGACCAAGGAAGAATTCACAAAGGGTTATACATTTGTAAAAGACGAAACTTATGTAGCAGACGGTAAGGGTGGCTTCATTCAAGTAACAGCTGCTAATAAATTTGCAGCAGACAATACTTACGGTGTAGTTACTGAAACTCCTGACGGTAACACTAGTACAAATGCTATCCTGAACTGGACTAGCAATAAGACTCAAAGAGACCAACTCATCAAGGATTACAAAGATCGCGCCTTGACACTTTATGGCAAGTACAAACCTGTAGCAGGTGGAACAACTTACGCTATTTACGTAGGTATCAAGATTTCCATAGCAGAATTGCCGACTACTGCAAGTTATGGTAACAAACGTGATGCGTTCTGGTATCCTGCTGAAACAGCTTTGGCTGACAGAGATACTGTACGTACCAATGTTCCTGCTCCGGATGCAGCAAACAATGTAGCAAATTATGTGAAGAATCTTGATGACTACTTCTATCACTACGTAACAGAAGCTGGAAAAGAAGTTGAAAAATCAGGCATCGAATTCATTGTATCAGAAGCTTCCAAGCCGGTTTATGGTGAAATCTGGAACAACAAAGACAAAGGTATGGAAATCAAGTACAGCTACTTGTTCTCTGCTAAGAACGATGGTCTGACTATAGGTGGAAAGAAGTTGTTTGTAAGTACAGTTGAAGCTGACAAGAGCAAGAGCAGCACTAAGTTATACTGGGGTGAAAAGAGAGCAACCGCTTCTCTCATCGCAACTCTTGATAAGACAGCCAAGACAATTACTTATGCAAACAACGATGAAGCAAAAGTATTCTTGAACCTTTTCGGTCATAACGAAAACAAGCCTAACCAACAGTTTGCCATCATCGAGGTATCCGCTGTTTATGGTGACTGCGAAATTGAACTGGCTCCCGCTTACAACTTCAACGCTCGCTTCTTGCGTCCGCTGGATATTGAAAGCAACGACAAAGCCAAGTTCTTGGATGCAGAGGCTAACGGTTCTTCCGTATTACTTGGTAACTTGTTCAAGGCCAACGACTGGCGCGACAAACCGGTTATCGTATACAATGATAAAGACAAAGTATATGAAGCTGCTAAAGAAAACAACGTTAACTTGTACGAATACTACGGTATCAGCGCAATAACTTTGGATATTGACAATGCAACTTGTGACGTTAATGTTATCGGTGAACAGAAGCCTATCAACAAGGACGTTATCAAGCTGACAATCCTTGATAAAGTAGGTGGTACTGCAATTTCTAACCCGATTGACATCAAAACTACCAACATCAGCAAGTTGAACTCTGTAGTATTGAACTACAAGAACAATATGGGTAACACTAAAGACTTCACCATCATGGTTCCTGTAAAGGTCACATACACATGGGGTACAGTAAGTGCTAAAGTTGCCATTGCTGTTGATGGTACTATTGCCAACAGATAATTTTGTAAAGAACTCATCGCATCCTAAAATGCGGTAATATAATAAAGGTGCGTCATAATAAGGTGACGCACCTTTTTATTTAACAATGCACGATTAATAAATATATCAACAATGAACAATAAACAAATCCTTTTTATGCTTCTTCTCTCAGCAAGCTTTCTACTCGGAGCATGTTCAACAAAAGGACACGAAGAGAAGATGAAGACACAGAAAGAGGCAGAAGACGAGTTTGTAGCTACTTTGACTGCTGCAGACTCAAGCGCTGTTCTTACATTATGTACACAGTGTATGGATCTTCTAAAAGCTAAAGAGACTGACAAAGCTCTTGATATGCTTTACTCCATTGATGACGCTGGTATAGCCAAACCCTTAACGATACAACAACGGGAAGCACTGACCAAACGTTTCCAGCGTTTCCCGGTAATTCGTTATCGATTGGATTACCTCAGCTTCTCTACACAAGGAAATAATGACGTGAAGTACAAAATAGAATTTACGCCACGTTCAGATTCTGACACTCCAGGTAGTAGTATGGGGTTCATGTTCAACCCCATAAAAGCAAATGGGGAATGGGTACTCGCCATCAAAGACGGTAGACAGCCTAGTCGCGAAGCTGCTACCCCACTCCATGATGATGCACCTGCCCCAGTAGATGTAATTGTAGAAAAGTAATCAAAAACACAAGAAAGGCCCTCCTTTTTGTAGGAGAGCCTTTCTTTATATTCCACAAATCGTTTTACTACATTTAGAAGAGATACGCCGCAGACACCTGCCAAGTCTTATTCTTGGCACCGATGGCATCACCCGCATTCTTCCACGTAAATGAGTCGCCCATCGGGAGCTGATAGATCACGCCAACCTGGAGATGCTTCAGCAGCTTCACACCGGCACCCAGATTAAGTGCCACTTGAGCCTTCTTGCGGTCTACGTAATCCTTCTTCTTGAAGTCGAAGAAGAAATCGGGACCGGCTGCCACATAAATACCCAACAAACTACCCAAGCCAATGGTATATTTCAGATTTACGGGTACTTCCAGTCCTGTTTGCTTCACCTCGTCCTTGCCGCGCTGAGAGAACAGCAAAGCACCATCAACACCCAAGCCTACAATGGGAATGGTAAACTCAGCCATCGGACCAATAAAGAAACCGGTAGAATTATCCTTGTTTCCCTTATATCCGCCATCCCAATCTATTTTCGTCATATTCACACCACCCTTAACACCCCACTTCAATAGTTGGGCCTGGGCAGGCATAGCCATAAACATACAGCATACAGCTATCACGAAAGCACTAAAAATCTTTTTCATAATCAATTGTGTTTAATATTACGGGACAAATATATGCAAATTCTTCCTAAAGAAACAACATCTATTAGCATTTGTTCATTTAAGAGAACAATGAATCACAAAACGCATTACCTTTGCAACCTGAATCAAAGAAAGATACCACACAGATAAAATAAAAAGCTATGATAAAAATCAGAAAGACGCAACCCACAGACATTGCAATCCTTATGGACATCTTTGAACAAGCGAAGCACATCATGCGGAAAGACGGAAATATGCTGCAGTGGAGAGGCAACTACCCTTCCAGGGAAATCGTCATAGCAGACATCGAACAAGGAAACAGCTATGTGTGCACCGACGATACCGAAGAAATTATCGGAACCTTCGCCTTTATCCGTGGAAACGACCCCACATATACGCATATCTATGAAGGAAAATGGGTGGAAGATACGCTTCCTTACGGCGTCATTCACCGGCTGGCAAGTACAGAACACAGCAAAGGAGTGGCCAATGCCTGCCTGCAATGGTGCTACGAACAAATACCCAACCTACGTGCAGATACCCACCGGGACAATCATATCCTGCAATACATACTGAAGAAGCACGGATTCAAATATTGCGGCATCATCCTTCTGGCCAATGGAGACGAACGGCTGGCATTCCAAAAAGTAGAAGGATAGACAAGGAAACCACGAATCTTTCATTTAAAGGAGTTATCAGCCGACAAGTCGGCTTAGGAGTTAAAGCCAATACTCGTGCGTATGTATTCACAGAAGTATCGGCTTTAACTTCTTCAACTCCTGACGGAGCGGAGCGAAGTGATAACTCCTCCAATTCCTTTAAATGAAAGAACCGGGCAAGAAAACTCAAATAATCATAACCCTTCAAACATTATCTGCCATATAATTGTATATATAGCAGGTTTCCACAATGTTGTGGAAAACAAAAACAAGATAACATATGAAGGATTATAAACGTATGACAGTCGGCGAAATCGTAGCCGACAACTTCAACAATGCCGGGATATTTGATAAATATGGCATTGATTTCTGCTGCCATGGTTCCGCACTGCTTCCCGAAGCCAGTAAAACTGCCGGAGCCGATATGGAGAAGGTGATAGAAGAAATAGAGCATCTGGCTCCGACAACCTCCGAAAATATTGATTTCAAGAGTTGGCCTCTGGACTTATTGGTGGACTATATTCTCAAAATCCACCACCGTAATATCCGTACACAAGGTCCCGAGATTGAAGAACTGCTGGATAAAATATGTCGCGTACACGGTGAAAAACATCCGTCACTCTACAATGTGCAGGCTCTCTTTCATGATTCCCTCTCCGACCTCAATGCCCATCTCGACAAAGAGGAACTGGTACTGTTTCCCTACATCTATGAGATGGTAAAGGCTAAGCTGGAAAATACTCCCCTGCCCGAATTCCACTGTGGAAGCATCGAAGCTCCCATATCCGTCATGATGGCAGAACATGACATTGAAGGAGAACGCTATCGCCACATAGAGCATCTGACCAACGGCTATACAGCTCCAGAAGATGCCTGCAACAGTTACCGCCTCGTACTCCAACAGCTTAAAGCATTTGAAGAGGCCTTGCACCAGCACATCCATCTGGAAAATAATATCGTTTTCCCACGCTCCATCAAAATGGAAGCAAAATTAAGAGAACAGCCATGACACAAATCAGAATCAAACGGGTATATGAAGAACCCAATGCAACAGACGGCTACCGTGTATTGGTGGACCGGCTGTGGCCTCGCGGCATAAAAAAGGAACATCTGAAATACGATGTCTGGGAAAAGGATATTACCCCTTCACCTGAATTAAGAAAATGGTTTCACGAAGACCAAGCGGAACACTGGGAGGGGTTTGCAGCCATGTATCGCAAGGAACTGGAAAATTCGGAAGCCGCCCTTAGGTTCATTGACACCATAAAACACCACCATACCATAACCTTACTATATGCTTCCAAAGCACCGATATACAACCATGCACGCATCCTGCAACGGTTTCTGCAGGAGCACTTAGACTAATTACTCACAATCTTTACAGTAAAAGCAAAGATGAACTGTAACTCTGGAAAGGCTGTTCAACGAATTGGTGCTACAAGGACACAAACTTCTTTTTCAAGTCGTCCACTCCCATTCCCGTAAAATAATCCTCTATAAAGTCCCAGCGCTGTTCATCCGTCAGCTTATCTGTTCCGAAGAAGAAAGAGAACAAGTCAATCTGCTCCTGGAATATCTGCCCGTTGGTATCCAGAATCAGATTGCGGTAATCATCGCCAAGCGCAAGTTCCTGCAGAGTTTCGGGGTCATTGAAACGGACAAATACGCAAGGCGTACCGCCACCCTCCACACTGAACGAAAGGCAGTCAAGCATAGAAAGCAGATTAAGCAGCATATTCAAGTCCGAGAAAGGAGTGCAATAAAACACCAGGCGGTCTCCCTTACTGCCCACTATGCGTTGGCTAAACAGTTTTTGATAGCGCGACAAAAGCAAATCAAAGCCTTTGGTCACCGTAAAAGAGAGTTCATTGGAATCTTTCTTTTTCACACTGCTGATATAGCTCACACTGCGGCCTTCCTCCGTGCGGCTCTCCAGCAGGGAACCGATAAAGCGTTTGGCAGAGCGCACGTCCATGCCATGCTCGGCAAAGACAGCCCGCAATTCTTCTTCATCAAAACGTCCTTTCGACTTTATCAATGCCGTTTTCAGCATCATTGTCAGGCTCTTGAACAAGGCATCCATCCGCTCACGGATGACAGTGGCATCTTCCTTTAACAACACCTCATGCTTGCCTACAGATACGGCACGGGCACCTTCCCGCAACGTTCCATTATTCAGCTTCTGTTTGAACTCCTTGTAGCCAAGCTCCGGGAAACGCTCTTCCCAAAGCGCTTCCAGACGTGCGACGTAAACCCCGTCCTCCCCTTCTACCTTTGTCAGATAGCTATGGAATTCACGGGCAAAGACATCACCCGTCTTGTCCTGGACATATCCTTCGGTCAACAGATTCTTGGGGCTGATTTCAAGCAGATGCCTTCCATAACGCTGCATCAAATCGTCTTCCAGCCAAAGCAAGGCGGTCTTGATGAGCTGTCCCAACTCCGCTTCATACTCCAGCTTGTTCTTTGTACGCGGCAGTTTCACCACAAACTCGAAATCGGACAAAGATACCATGATTTCCGGTTTTTCCCCTTTCATGCGGTACACTTCCATGAGCTTTCTCAGAATAAGCACCAGCTGTTCCTGGGCAATGTTCCCTGTCTGATGCAGACGCTTCATATAATAGAAATCCCGTTCATGGTAGTCGGTAGCGGCAATACCCTGTATCTCCGTATCACGCGCGGCACGCCCTATCTCCTGAATATAGTCGACAAACGTACTGGATGGCGCCACATGGTATACACGGTCTATATCACTGATGTCCACTCCCATACCAAAGGCTTTCGTAGCCACAATCAGTTTCTTGGTTCCTTCCTTGAACTCTTGTACAATGGCAGCTTTCTGTTCCTTTTCCTTCTTGCCATAATAGGAAGCCACCAGACGCCAGTCTGCCGGCTTCACCCACGTCTTCAGGCGCATGTCGATGCCACCCGCAAAAGGATAATAGAGCAATGTCTTGTGCCCGTCCAGGAAGTCCTCCACCCGCGCAGCCACCACGCGCTGCTTTGCCTTGTCGTATGTCTCCCCGTCCTCCATCTCCATCTGACGGATGTCAAAGCCAATATTCCGGCGCTTCACTGTACCTACATAAAGCACGCAAGGCTCCATCTGCAAGGAACGAATAGTCTCGAATATCATGTCATTACCTCCTTTCGGGTTCCAGACAGCCGTAGCAGTCAATGCAAACAACGGGAAATTATAGCCGAGAGTCTGTTTCAAAGCAGTCAGGTAGCGCCCCAAGAACCAATAGTCCACGCGGAACTCCTTGCCCCACGTAGTGACCGTATGCGCCTCATCGACCACCACCAGACCGATGCGGCGCTCGCCTACAAAATGCTTAATGTCGTAAGAGAGAAGCAATTCCGGCGAGAGATAGAACAAATCAATCTCCCCCTCACGCACCTGCCGATAAACCTCCATCTTCTGTTCCGGCGATAAATCGGACGAGGCGTATGCCACACGCATATACCCCAGCTCTTGCAGACTTTCCACCTGGTCTACAATCAACGCCTTCAAAGGGGAAACCACAATGGTAAGCAGATTATACTCCTTCCCCAAATAGATGGCAGGAAGCTGGAACAACAAGGATTTTCCGGAGCCGGTAGGGGCAGTCAGCAAGATATTGTCTACCTGCGTTTCACCTTTCCAAGCCTTTTCAGCCTCCAGTATAACGTTCTCTATCAGCTGTCCCTGCGAAATGCAGAGTTTCTCTTTTCCCTTGGACAAGTCATCGTAAATCTCAAGATTACGAAACTGTTCGTAGCCGTAAGTCTCCTTTAAAATCGTGTTTATGGTTTCGCGGCAGTTTTCAGGCAGATACCTTCCCTTCAAATCCGGTAACCGGCGTGTTGTTGCTTCTTGTACATTCATTATTATTGTAGTGTGGGGATATTAAAAAGAAAAGAAGTAATTCTTCAACCATAGTTATCGGTTTTGGAATTACTTCTCCCTATGTTTCAAAATATTACCAGACATACCGGTAAGTTTTTTCTTTTAAAGCGTATCAATATTCCTCCTCGTTAAAGAAAAAGTCCTCTTTGCTGGGATAATCGGGCCAAATATCTTCTATGCTTTCATAAATCTCGCCTTCATCTTCCATTTCCTGCAGATTCTCAATCACTTCAAGCGGAGCACCCGAACGCATGGCATAATCTATCAATTCATCCTTAGTTGCCGGCCAAGGAGCATCTTCCAATTTAGATGCTAATTCCAATGTCCAATACATAGTCTCTAGTATTAAAATTGTGAATATTAAGTCCTATTTCTATTTTTCGGCAAAAGTATAACAATTTATTTCACTTGCAACTATTATTCCAAAATATTTCACCTTTTTTGTCGTCTTGATTCATTTTACGGGAAAGAACGAACAAATAATCAGACAAGCGGTTCACGTAAGCCAGTAATTCCGAAGCGATTTCCACTTGTTCGGCCAGAGCAAGAATCCGACGCTCTGCACGACGGCAAACCGTACGGCAAACGTGGCAGACTGCCGCACCGCGACTTCCGCCGGGAAGAATAAAGGCTGAAAGAGGAGGCAAAAGAGTATCCAAACGGTCTATCTCCCGCTCCACCATTTCCACCTGCTCCGAGCTGATGATACTGGCTTCTTTCAGCTCCATTTTCTCCCGGTCTGTGGCCAGATGAGAGCCTACGGCAAAAAGTCTGTCTTGCACTTGCTGCAGAAAATCTTTATCCTTTCCGTCAAGCAGGTACGTGATGAGAAGACCCAGATTGGAATTTAGCTCATCCACCGTACCGTATGCCTCAAGGCGGATATGCGTTTTAGGTACACGGGTTCCACCTACAAGAGAGGTGGTTCCTTTATCTCCGGTTTTGGTGTATATCTTCATAAGGAATTAATGTTTAGGGGTTAGAGATTAATGTTTAGCAGCCAGTAAGTGGAGCTAAGCACTAATCACTAACCGCTAATCACTATTGAAACGCCTAAAGATAATCAAAAGTTGACAATATAGTCTTGTTTTATCTTTGTTTTATCGAAGAATATGATACCAAGGTCATAAAGGTCGAACGTAATGCCCGCCCGCCCGTCCTGCTTCATACGTTTCCAGAGGGCAGACATCTGCGGAGTGTAACGGATACCCTCAATCACAAAAACAGACTTTCCCCTGGTACGGGTGGAACAGATGCGGAAGACCTCCTCTACAAAATCGGGATGACGATAATCGTGCAAATAAAGGAAATCAACGGGAACGCCACTCTCCAGAAAGAGCTCGGAAAGGTCGGAAGCCGAAGTATAATCTGCCCCCTCCTTCCCCGCTTTCAGATAGAGGGCAGAAGCGGCAAGCGTACCGGCATCTACAATAGTCTCCGGCTGGGTATAGTTTACCAGACGGAACAGAAGGCGTTTTACTTTCTTCGATTCGTACTTCCAACGTTTATCTTTCTCCAGCTCCAGTTGCTTCTGGGCCTTGGCCAGCTCTTCATATTTATAATAAGCCGTACTTTCGTAAATTACATGCGTAATCAGGTTAAAGGCAAAAGGAGAATGTACACCGTAGCCGCAACGGTGCCGGAAACGGTACAGCCAGATAAAAGGCCGTTTTAGAGTAAGCAAAATACGATTCATTATTTTAATGCGCTAATGTACCTTCGAAAGTCACCCCTTCACCCGAAGAATAATTCTCCGTAACAGTCAGGAGTACCTTGTTATCCTCAAAGCAGAGCGTAAGCCCAAGAGCGCTTATCCAGTTGACATAATGTACTTTCAGTTGCAAAGCATCAGGTGACGCCCACGCATAACTGCCTGCCACCTGGAAAGGGCCTTCTATACCCTTAAAACGCCCCTTTGCAGCAACCGAATACGGAGGATAGCCATCAATTGCCGCTTTCGACCATTGCTTATAGCCAAACGGAAGACTGTATGTCTTTCCGTCTTTCTCCACCACAGTCATCACTACTTCTTGCTGCTTGAATTGCAGCTCGATAGATTGCCATCCGTATTTGTTCTCTCCGAGCAGGATGCGCTTGCCTGCGTATTTCTGTGAAAGGGAGGAAGCAGCCTTTCCTTGCACTAACGGCAGTTGATAAGAACGCTGTTTCTTCTGCAGGCGCTTGTAGTCCTTACCGGGCGCTAATACCTGGTCACCGACCTCCGGCAACAAGCGGTTCCAGACCAGACGACGCTGCCGACGACCGTCTATCAATGTACATTCGGTAATGACCACTACCATATCCTTATCCGGAACAATCAGAATGTATTGTCCCAAAGCCCCGTCAGCACGTACAGCACCCGGATATTCGCAAAGCCACATCTGATAGCCATAATCTCCTATCTGTCTGGTCATCATCTGCTCCACCCAGGAAGCCGGGAGCAACTGCTTGCCTTCCCAAACACCCCGGTTCAGCAGCAGCAATCCGAATTTTGCCAGTGACTCGCTCTGAATATGCAGTCCCCAGCCACCGGTATTGATGCCTTCGGGGCTTATCTCCCACGCAACGTCCGTGATATGCATCGGGGTGAAAAGCTTCTGCTTCAGATAATCCAGCAAGGTCATGCCCGTCACCTTCTGCACGATAGCAGAAAGCATATAGGTACTAATCGAATCATATTCAAACTTCTTGCCCGGAGTTTTCACCGGTTTGGCAAGGAAGGTACGTATCCAGTCGGAAGTGAGGTTGCGCATATTCCAGTCGGGAGTGATACCCGACGTCATGGTAAGCAGGTCACGGACAGTCATGTCTGCCAGATTAGCGGAAACCGAATCCGGAAGAAGTTCCGGGAAGAAGGTACCGACACGGTCTGTCAAGCGCAAACGGTTGTCTGCAATGGCAAGTCCTACGGCAGCCCCGACAAAGGTTTTGGAGCAGGAATACATGGTATGGCGATATTCCGGCGCGAACGGAGCCGGATAGATTTCTCCGATGACCTTGCCGTGACGCAGCACCACCACGCTGTGGATGTCTGTTTTCGGCAATGCCATCAGTGAATCAAACAAGGCAGTGACAGCCTTGGAAGGGACTCCTTCTGCCTCGGGTGTGGAACGTGGCAACTCATTGATTTGTGCATGAGCTGCCAACGCTCCCAGCAAGCCGAGAAACAAGAAGAAAAAACGTACTCTATTTTTCATAATTATCTAAGATATTTGTTCTACATGCGCTGCAAATGTACAGCATTCGGGCGCGAAAGACAAATAACTTGATAATTTTGTCGGAAGGGAACGTTCTTATAAGAAATGTATGGTCGCCGCCTCTCCCTTGTTCAAGTCCAACGAGAATGCCGGTTTCTTGTAAGTATGCGTATGTCCTCCTACCTTCACCTCGGCACGGACAGCACTTATGGGCATCTTTACTGTAAATTTACCCGGAACAAGAGCGGTAACAACAGCCCTCGTTGCCCGTCCATCCTTCCAGTCCAGGTCTATGGAAGCACCGCCGCGTACGCGCATTCCACGGAAGTTGCCGGCAGTCCAGCTATCCGGCAGGGCAGGAAGCAGATGGATAAAGCCCTCATGACTTTGCAACAGCATTTCGCCGACTCCCGCCGCGCCACCGTAGTTGCCATCAATCTGGAAAGGCGGATGCGAACAGAACAAATTAGGGAAAGTGCCGCTACCATGACCTCCCGTCGCAGCATCGACAGCAGGATGCAGCAAACTCTTGAAGAGTTTCCAAGCACGGTTTCCGTCGCCCAAACGAGCCCAGAAGTTTATCTTCCAAGCACGGCTCCAACCAGTACCCTCGTCTCCACGACGGTTCAAGGTCATCCGGCAGGCTTCGGCAAGCTTGGGGGTGGACTCCGGCGAAATCAGGTTTCCCGGATGCAGGCCGTAGAGATGGGAAACGTGGCGGTGGTGCACATCCACTTCCTTATAATCTTCCAGCCATTCCTGCAAGTATCCTTCCTTACTGATTTGCATGGGCGGGAATCTCTTCAGATCTGCTTCAAGCTTCGCCACATAGTCCGCGTCACAATCCAACAGGCGGGCGGCGGCAATGACATTGGTATAAAGCTCGGTGAGCAGTTGCACATCCATAGTGGGACCCATACAAATGCTGACGGGAGTCACGCTGTCACCCGACACATAGAAGCTGTTTTCCGGAGAAGAAGTGGGGGCAGTTACCAGCCAGCCATGCGAAGGCTCCTGCACCGTAGTGGAACTAAAGAACCGGGCGGCACCTTTCAAGACGGGATAGATACGACGCAGATAATCCTTGTCCTGCGTATACAGATAGTGTTCCCACAAATGGGCACACAACCAAGCGCCACCGGTATTGGTAGCTCCCCAGGAGGGGTGTTCGCCGGGAGCGGTATAATTCCATACGTTGGTCATCATGTGGAGCACCCAGCCATCTGCCTCATCGCCATAGAAAGTACGCGCACTTGCCTCTCCCGAAGGGATAAGGCGCTCCATCAGCGTCGTCAGCGGCTGATAGAGTTCGGAGAGGCCGGCTTGTTCCAAAGGCCAGTGGTTCATCTGGATATTGATGTTCGTATGATAGTCCCCGTTCCAGGGAGTCGATACTCCATTTGCCCAGAGTCCTTGCAGATTGGGCGGCAGACTGCCGGGACGGGTACTGCTGATAAGCAGATAGCGTCCGTAGTTATAGTACAGAGCAGCCAATGCCGGCGACTCCTGCTGTGTGAAGCGGAGGATGCGTTCGTTCGTCGGGAGCGTATCATCCAGCGTGGCAGGAAGCGTCAAGGAAACACGGTCGTAGAGGGAACGGTGAGCGGTGACATGGTTGGATAATGAAGAATGGAGAATGGCACATGGAGAATTAGCGGGGGCGGTGAAAGGACGGAGCAAGCTGTCGCAGACTTCCGCATAGCGTTCGCCCGGGAAGTCGGTACCGGCAGCGGCATAGGAGGTAGCGGCAGAAAGTATCAACCAGGCTTCCTGCCCGTTCTTCAAGCGGATACCGTTTTCCGGGCTGACAGATGATTCACCACCGTTCTGTACGAGTTGCATGGCTACACAGTATTTCATACCGTCCAAACCGGGTTTACCGCTTTCCAACATGCCGTCCATCAAAAGGGTGTTCCCTTGGACAGTCACCGAGCTATGTTCCGCACGGCTCAAACGGGCAGAGAAATTCAGAGCTCCTTCACGTCCGGCAACCAGATGAATCAGCATGACATCACGGTCACGGGAAACAAAATACTCACGGTGATAATCGACATCTTCCAGCCTGAAAGCCGTATATGCCACCGCATCGCGCAAGTTGAGCCAACGGCGATAGTTGTTTAATGGAGAGTTGAGAATGGATAATGAAGAATTGTAGGTAAAATCTATATCCAAATCGCCCAATACCTGATAGGTTCCATATCTCCCGTCAGTCTCCTGCTTCTTCGGAACAAAACTGCTGTACATCAGCTCCTGTGCCTCTCGGTTCTTTCCCTCAAACAACAGTTGCCGGATGGCAGGCAGACTCTTCGAAGCATCCGGATTGCTATAATCCGCCTCCATTCCGCTCCATAATGATATTTCATTCAGCACAATGTGCTCACGGAGAATGCCTCCGTCGGGCATCATGCCCAAGCGTCCGTTACCCAAAGGAAGAGTCTCCTCCCAGATAGCGGCGGGCGATGTATAGTATAGCTGATGATTACAACTGTCGGCAGGCGCATCGGCTGCACGAAGCAGCAACGAGGCTGCAAGCAGAAATAGAGTGGCAAGTGTCTTCATATTGTTTTTTGATTCTGATTTCAGGCTGCAAACTTACTGCATACACTTTGCAGCATTGCTGCATACCTTTTGCAGTGACGCTGCAAAGCAATTGCAGTAGCGCTGCAAAAGGTATGCAGTACCACTGCAAAACAGTTGCACTGATTTTGCAGTGGTTACGCACTGATTATAAGATTATTGCATTTCGAACGAAACTACACCACGGACGTCGGCAGACGAAGCGCAAACGTATGCCTTGAACTTACCCGGTTCGTACTTCCAAGCTGCGGAAGCCTCATCGTAGAACTTCAAATCATCCGGAGTAAGGGTGAAAGTCACGCTCTTCTCCTCGCCCGGCGCCAAAGCGACTTTTGCAAAATGTTTCAGTTCCTTTACAGGACGAAGCACACTGCATTTATCATCGCCTACATAAAGCTGTACAATCTCTTTTCCGGCAATGCTACCCGTATTCTTCACGGCAACTGTCACCGTCAGCGTACCGTCGGCAGCCATGGCCTTGGCAGAAGCCACCGGTTTGCCATATGTAAAGGTAGTATAGCTCAAGCCATGACCGAAGGGGAAGAGTGCCGGAATCTTCTTGGTGTCGTGCCAACGATAGCCCACCAGAATATCCTCCTTATACTCCTGCTTGATGCTGTCGCCCGGATAACTGAGTTCATCAAAAGCATGTGCACCGCAATCCGTCAACTTGGCAGGGAAAGAGAAGGGCAACTTTCCGCTTGGATTCACCGCACCACTCAGGATGTCAGCCAGAGACTTGCCACCCATGGAGCCTAAATACCAACCTTGCACAATGGCAGGAACCCGGGATACCCACGGCATTTCCACCGCATTACCACTGAGAAGCACCAGAACCAGGTTCTTGTTTACCCCCAGCAAAGCTTCAATCAGTTCATCCTGCCCGAAAGGCAAGCCGTATTCCAGACGGTCGCCACCTTCACAATCCTGAAAGTGGTTCTTGTTCAATCCACCTACCAGTACCACTAAGTCTGCCTTTTTCGCCATTTCCACGGCTTCTGCACGGAGTGAGTCTACCACATTCTGCGGAATTTCATCTGCACGGCCGTACATCGGACGACCGGCGGCATAGCCTTTCGCATAGGCTACCTTATCGCCATAAGCGGCACGCAAGCCATCCAGCGGAGATACCATATCCTTCACTTTCAGTTCGGAAGAGCCTCCTCCCTGATTCAGCAAGCGTACGGCATTATCGCCCACCACCAGGATATTCTGATACTTGGCTGCATCAATCGGCAGCAACGGGGCACCTTTCTTTACCACCGGAGCATTCTTCAACAGCACAATGCCCTCATTGCCTATCTCGCGGGCAGCGGCATAATGCTCTTCCGTAGCTACCGAACCATAGGGTTTCTGACGGTTCATCGCCGTACGGAATATCAAGCGAAGAATGCGGGAAGCCTTGTCGTCTATTGTAGACATCGGCACTTTGCCATCCTTCAACATCTGGAGGTAAGGGCTGGCAAGGTAATAATCGTTATAGGTAAATACACTCTCGGACGTCAGACCGTTGGTGTAAGAACCCATTTCAATATCCAGACCGTTGACGGCAGCTTCATAGGTGTCGTGGGCACCGCCCCAGTCGGTAATGACACAGCCGTCGAACTTCCAGTCATCTTTCAGAATCTTGTTCAGTGTGAAATCGTTATGGCAGGCGTGCTGGCCGCGAATCTTATTGTAAGCGCCCATAATGCTCCAGGCACCTCCCTCTTCTACTGCAGCCTTGAATGCCGGCAGATAGATTTCATACAGAGCACGGTCGCTAAGATTCACATCAATATGTCCGCGCCACAGTTCCTGGTTGTTCAGCGCATAGTGCTTGACACAAGCTGCCACTCCGTTCTTCTGCAACTCCTGGATGTAAGGTACGCACATCACACTGGCCAGATAAGGGTCCTCGCCCATATATTCAAAATTACGACCGTTCATCGGAGTACGGTAGATGTTGACGCCGGGGCCCAGCAACACATCCTTTTCACGATAGCGCGCTTCCTCACCGATGGCCTTGCCATACTTTGCAGACATGTCCGGATTCCAGGTAGCGGCCAGACAAGTCAAAGCCGGGAAAGCGGTAATGCTGTCATTGGTCCAGTTGGCATATCCCCAGTCATTCCAGTTGATCTCGGCACGGACACCGTGAGGGCCGTCGCTCATCCAAAGCTCGGGAATGCCGAGCCGCGGAACACCCGCACTGCTGAATTTACTCTGCGCATGGCAAAGGGCTACCTTCTCTTCCAGTGTCATCCGGCTGAGAGCATCCTTTACACGTGCTTCAATAGGTTGTGCATCGTCCATATAGACCGGTGTCTGTGCAGACACGGTACTGATGGAGCATGCAAGAAATAAGGTTGCTAAAAATTTATTCTTCATGTCTTAATTGGTTAATATGCTAATGTGCCAATTAGCACATCAAATTATCATTTAACTTTAATCGCCGTCGTCGCCTTCTCCAGTCCATCAGCCGTAGCCGTCACCTTGACACCACCCGGTTCACCGTTGTTCTGCAGTACCACCAGGCACTTTCCGTAGAAAGCCTTGCGGTGGTTGTCCTTGAACTTCTCCATAGAGATGGGGCTTCCGTTATCCACTCCAGCAATGAAGCCGGCACCTTCTACGGCAAAGGTCACATCGTTTTCGGCATTCGGACACAAATTTCCATCTTTGTCCAGAATCTCAACCGTAATGAAACTCAAGTCTTTGCCATCTGCCTGAATGGTACTGCGGTCGGGGCTGAGACGAATCTGCGCAGGTTCGCCCGCTGTCCGGATTTCCTGCTCGGCCACAGTCTTTCCTTCCTTGCGGGAAACAGCCTTTACCGTACCCGGCTCATACTTCACGCGCCACATGACGTGGAAATCGTCTTTTCCCTTGCTACGCACCCCCTGCGACTTTCCATTCACGAAAAGCTCCACTTCGTCGGCATTATTATAATATGCCCACAAATCGATGTCTTGTCCCTCCGTCCAATTCCAATGCGGGAAAAGATGCAACACCGCCTTATCCGGACGCCACTCGGACTGATACATGTAGTAGACATCCTTCGGGAAGCCGGCCAAGTCGATAATGCCAAAGTAAGAGCTACGTGCCGGCCAACCGTAAGGAGTAGGCTCACCGATATAATCGAAGCCCGTCCAGACGTATTGTCCGCTGATAAAATCGTTCTTCTTTACATGACGCATAGTGCCTTCGTGACGGTTGCCCCAAGGGACATGACAGTTGTCGTAAGAGGAGCAAGAGAACGAAGCATCATAGAAAGGCTTATCCCAACGTGCGGGCCAGACAAACATCGAATCACTCGGCATTCGGTAGTAACCGCGTGTCATCAGGCCGGAAACACTTTCCGTCACGATGAACGGCTTGCCGGGGAAGTTCTCGGGAACACCTGCAAACCAGTCGTCATGGTAATTGAAGCCGATAATATCAAGCGCACCGGAACGGAACAAATGATTGTTCGGGTTCGGCTCGTTGCAGCCTGCCGTCACGGGGCGCGTGGCATCGAGCTTTCTCACCATATCCGCCAGTTTCTTTGTCAGCAGTGAGTTGACGGACATTTCTCCGTCCTTTGCCAGCATATCCGCACTGTGACCGAAGTTCAAGACCAGATTGGCCTCTTCCAGACTCAAGGTGTCGGCTTTGGCATCCGTCCACTGCTCCAGCACTTCGTTGCCGATGCTCCACATGAAGATGGAAGGATGATTGCGGTCACGCACGATAAGGTCAGTCAAATCGCGTTCGTGCCATTCGTTGAAATAGCGTGAATAATCGTGGCGGGTCTTTTTCTTGCGCCACATATCAAAGGTCTCGTCCATCACGATGAAGCCCATACGGTCGCAAAGGTCGAGCAACTCCGGTGCGGGAGGATTATGGGAGCAGCGGATGCCGTTGCAACCCATTTCTTTCAGAATCTCCAACTGGCGCTCGATGGCGCGCGTATTCACCGCAGCTCCCAGGCAACCCAAGTCATGATGCATGCAGACACCATTTATCTTCACTTGTTCACCATTCAGGATAAATCCTTTTTGTGCATCGAAGCGGAAAGTACGGATGCCGGTAGGAGTATAGTAACGGTCGAGTACCTCGCCGGTCTGCTTATCCTTGAGGATGCTTTCTACCCTATACATATAGGGCGTATCAATACTCCAAAGACGGGGATTCTTCAAGTGTATCTCCTGCTCCACTTCTGCCGGAGTAAGAGGCATCAACTGCGCTTCCGACACAGCCTCACCCACCGCATTGCCGTCAGCATCCACTAACCGGGATTGCAGGACGACATCGGCCATCTGTGCTTCTGCATCGTACTGTAGTTTGGTGCGTATCTTCAACTGGGCACTGTTCTTCGACACATCTTCTGCCGTAACATAGGTACCCCATTGCGCTATATGAGCTGGATTCAGCTTTGTCAGCCATACATTACGGTAGATGCCGCAACCGGAATACCAGCGCGAATTGGGCTGTTCGGCATTGTCCACACGAACCGCCAACACATTCTCCACTCCCCACTTGATATAGGGAGTCAGGTCATAACTGAACGAGATGTACCCGTAGGGACGTGTCCCCAATTCATGGCCATTGATATAAACGGTGGAGTTCATATAGGCACCATCGAAATCTATGCGATAGCGTTTGCCCTCATCGGCCTTATCGGCAGTAAAAGTCTTGCGATACCAGCCTATACCACCAGGCAGTGCACCTCCACCCGTTCCCGAAGGATTGTCTTTACTGAATTCTCCTTCAATGGCCCAATCGTGGGGTAAGTTCAGTTTCCGCCAGTCTGCGTCATTATAATCCGGACGGGCTGCCGCCGTATCGTCTCCCAAGCGAAAGGCCCAGTCGGCAGTAAAATCCAAGCTACGGTCATCGCCAGCTACCTCTTTAGGAGCATTGCAACCGGCCAGCAGGGACAGCCCGATGGCCAAAGACAATATGATTTTATTCATAGTAATAAATATCTAAAAGATTATCGAGTGCCTATTCCTCTCTCACAGCTATTCAGAAGTAGGGAAGTTCCTGGCACCGGGGAAGGCATCGTTCGGCACCGAGGAACGACGAGATCGGTACCGGGAAGATTTCTCTCCCTGGCACCGTCGTCTATCATTCTGATTATAATTTTACGGTTTGTGCTTTTCCGTCATACTTCACCGTTGTACCTTTAGCCTTTAAGTCGAACGGTTGCGGCTGGTCTTTGCTTACCTTCACTACATTGAAAGTACGTTCCTTCAGCATACCAGGGAAGTCACCCGTACGGTCGCCGATAACCAGTGTACCCTCAGCATCGTTATAGGCAAACGGTATAGTGGCATATTGTCCCTTCTCATAATTATAGTTCACACCTTCATCCTCATAGAGCGTAAATGCGCCGTCCTTACCCGTATAAACATAGAGGGTGATTTCCGAAGCCGGTTTTTCATCACTGTATTGCATGTCCGGACCATAAGGTACAATGGCACCTTCGCATACGTAGAGCGGAATACGTTCATAAGGAGCATCTACTGTCAACTTCTGGCCGCCATCCACATACTTGCCGGAGTAGAAGTCATACCAACCACAGCTTGCCGGGAAATAAACCTCGCGGCTGCGTGCGCCATATTCGTAAACCGGAGCCACCATCAAGGCAGAACCGAACATGAACTGGTCACCTATATTGTTGACGTTTGCATCAGCTGTGAAGTCCATTACGAGCGGACGCATGATGGTATAATCATTGAAATAAGTCATACCTGCCAAAGAATAGATATACGGCATCATGTTGTAACGCAGCTTCGTATAATAAACGATGGAGTTGTAGCACGGATGTCCTGCCGGAGCGATATTCCAAACCTCACGGTACGGATACTGGCCGTGTGCACGGAACAACGGGCAGAAAGCACCGAACTGATACCAACGGGTATTCAACTCTCTCCATTCCTTGTAATCAGCATTTTCACGTCCAGTCTTGTTGAATTCCATCTGACCAGCCACATAACGGTTCTCTACACAGAATCCACCGATGTCCATAGTCCAATAAGGGATACCGCTGACAGCAAAGTTCAAGCCGGCAGAGATTTGCGCTTTCATATCTTCCCAACGGGTAGCGATGTCACCACTCCAGGTGGCGGTAGAATAGCGCTGCAATCCTGCAAAGCCGGAACGTGTCAACAAGAAGACGCGCTTGTCCGGTTCCACGCCGCGCTGTCCGTCATAGATAGCTTCGGCATTCATCAGTGCGTATGCATTGAAGAACTTGGCAGAGGGGCCGAGTGCTGTCGGACCGCAAAGGTCCTTGCGGTATTGCAAATCCGTACAGTCGCGTATGTTCGGTTCGCTGGCATCCATCCACCAAGCGTCAACACCCAGAGGATAGTAGTGGTCTTGCATCTGCTTCCAGAAGAGCTTGCGTGCATCGGCATCGTATGCGTCATAGAAAGAGCCCAGATAGCCAGGACCGACCCAGTCTTTGATGCTGTCTTTGATAGCCTGCTGATACATCCAACCTTTTTCGTCAAATTCCTTGAAGTGTTCGGTCGTAGCATAGAACTTGGGCCATACGGAAATCATCAGACGTCCGTTCATGGCGTGAATGGAGTCGACCATTCCTTTCGGGTCGGGGAAACGTTCGGGGTCGAACTCATGGCTTCCCCAAGAATCCTGCTTCCAGTGCAGCCAGTCGATTACGATATTGTCGATAGGAATCTGACGTTCACGGAATTCCTTCAAGGTGGAGAGAACCTCCTCACGCGTATTGTACTTCTCACGGCTCTGCCAGTAACCCATCGCCCATTTCGGCATAATCTGGGATTTACCTGTCAATGTACGGTAGCCGCTAATCACATCGTCCATATCATCACCATAAACGAAATAGTAGTCTATTTCATTCTGCATTTCACCCCACCAGGAGAGTTTGTTCTGTTCTTCATCAGCCACCGGACTCAATACCCGCAGACCGCAGTAAGAAACACCGGCATCAGGCTTCCACTCTATCTTCAATGGAACGCGCTTGCCCGCTTCCAGATTGACAGCAAACTTATAACTGTTAGGATTCCAAGCCGTACGCCAACGTTCGGGAACCACCAATTCATTATCAATATATACTTTCATGTAGCCTGCATAGTAAAGGATGAAACGGAATAAACCGCTTTCTGCCGGTTCTATTTCTCCCTCATAAACTACATCAGACCCTCCGAACGGGAAACCCGCAGGCAAATTAATCACCTTACTCAGATGTGCGGCACGGTCCAGATGTTCAAAATAAAGAGAATCCTCACGACGTACAAGGGTTTCCACATCTTTCTTGCCCGGAATATATGTACCGGTCAAAGCACCTTCCTTGCCCTCTTTATCATAAAGTTTGAAGACATCACCCAGTTGTGAGTAGTCACGCGGGTCACCGAAACGGCAGAGCGAATAGCTGTCCCAAAGCACACCGTAGTTTTTATTAGACACGATGAAGGGTACAGACACCTTTGTATTGTACTGGAACAGTTCCTCATTCTTACCTTTATAGTTGAACTCATCCGCCTGGTGCTGGCCCAAGCCATAGAAAGCCTCATCATTGCCTGCCGACTGGAATACCTGACGTACTGTATATCCTTTCGTACCTTCCACCTCCACCGGAGTAAAGGTCCGCCCGTCAGAGTCTTCAGCCAGAATCTGCTTGCCGTCGGCATCCGTGAAGCGTACCTCACCCGTTGTCTTGGACACAATGGCACATAATTCCGATGTCTTGACAGTCACTTCATCGCCCTGCTCTTCGACCTTAAAGTCGGTCTTATTCTGTTGAGGGATCACAATGAGACTCTGCTCCTTTGAGAATTCCTTCTCAGGAGTAGCCGATACATGAATGAGCTTCTCGCCCATTACTTCTAATCTTACTTTACGCACATCCGTCGGTTGCTGCTGCTTGACTTCCACAACAACACCGTTCTCGGTCTTTTGGAATCCGCCTCCGGAACATGCGGCGAGCATCCATCCGGCAAGCAAATAAACTGAAGTGTTTTTCAATTTCATATTACTGTTTTTAAAGTGATTTTTCTCCGATATAAAAATAGAAAGTTTACTTCAAAAACGAGTCCTCCCGATGTTGAAACAATAGGGCGCTTTTGATTACCCTAAAAGACAATATGTTTCCGTAAGGGGTATCTTTTGTTATTTACCCTCTCTTTCCTGATAAACAGAGGGCAAAACACCGAATTCATCCTTGAAATATTTGCTGAAATACTTGGGGTTGTTAAAGCCCAACTGATACGCTATCTCCGATACATTTTGCTGACTCTCGCGCAGCATCTGCGCCGCTCTTTTCAGACGGATGACACGGATAAATTCAATGGGTGTCTTACCGGTTATCTGCAAGAGTTTCTTGTAAAGATGTACCCGGCTCATACCCAATCCCCGACTCAACTCTTCTACGGACAAGTCACACCGACCGATGTTCGCCTCCACATATTTGATGGCATTTTCCACCAACTTTTCGTCCAGCGAAGTAATGGCTATCTCGCTCGGTTCGGGGTCGATGAGCGACTTTGCCTTGCGCTTCTTGCTCAGGTCAATCAGCTTGCGCATACGCAGAATCAGGATTTCCACATTGAAAGGTTTCGTCACATAATCATCCGCCCCGATGGTCAACCCCTCCACTTTATCTTCCACAGCCTGCCGTGCAGTGAGTAATATCATCGGAATGTCACTCGTGCGTTTATCGGTCTTCACCCAGCGGCACAATTCATTCCCATCCATCTCGGGCATCATTACGTCGCTGACAATAACATCCGGCATCAGTTCCGGTATTTTCTGCCAAGCTTCCCGGCCATTAGAAGCTGACTGTATACGGAAATACAAGCTCAGACTATCTTTCATGAAGGCAACCAAATCTTCATTATCATCCACAATCAGGGCCAACGGCTTCTCTTTTTCATCTTCATTATCCTCCTCCATATCGTCCGGCAAATCATCCGGAAGCGGTTCCTCTTCCATATCCGGCAAAAGTTCCTCATGCTCTTCCACCTCTTCTGCAAGCGGTGCAGGCTTGGAAGGACTTACATGCACATGTTTAACCGGAAGCTCAATCAGGAACACACTACCGGACCCCACATTGTCAACAACGCGCACCGTGCCCTCATGCAGCGTCACAAAGTCGCGTACCAGGCTCAAGCCAATACCGCTACCCGTTGACTGGTGTTCCGGTTCTTCCTGCTCCACCTGATAGAAACGTTCAAAAATTCGCTCCTTGTCTTCATCCCTAATGCCAACACCGGTATCCGATACCTTTATCAGCAATCTTCCGGACATCTCTTTCGACATTTCCAATGCCACATCCACACGTCCCCCGTCCGGAGTAAATTTGAAAGCATTGGACAGAAGATTCATCACAACTTTACCAATTTTATCCTCGTCGAATGACATATTCAGCGATTCCATGGCCGAAAAGAATGTCAGATGCACATGTTTCTTTTCAGAAAGCATCAGGAAAGAAGCACAGATGCTACGCACATACGCCACAATATCCCCCTCGGACAAAGTGAGATGCAATCCTGCCATCTCATTCTTACGGAAATCGAGCAACTGGTTGACCAGATTCAACAAACGCTGCGCATTGCGGTACATCAGTTGTAGCTTGCCATGCAGTTTTTCGTCCGTAATCTCCTTCATCATACTTTCCATCGGCGATATAATCAGCGTAAGCGGCGTACGCAACTCATGGCTGACATTCGTAAAAAAGCGGAATTTCATCTGGCTCAACTCCTCCCTCTTCTTCGCATCTTCCTCTATCTGGCGGATTCTGAACTTATTACGTTCCCTCCGTTGTACGGCATAAAGTGAAAAGGAAACAACTCCTACTATCAGAAGAGCATAAACGATATATGCCCACGGAGTCATCCAGAAAGGCGGAAGAATGACAATCTTGAGCGAAGCCTCTTCAGTGCCCGCATATCCGTCACTGTTTGTAGCCTTCACTTTTAAGATGTAAGTCCCCGGAGCCAGATTGGTATAGGTAACGCGATGCATATCGGACATACTCGTCAGCCAGTTCTCATTAAACCCTTCCAATTTATAGAAATACTGTGTCTTTTCGGGCAGCACGAAATTGTCCGACGCGAACAGCACCGTGAACACATTCTGCTTATAAGCCAAGACAACTTCTTCTGTTTCATTCAAAGCTTCCTTCAAGATGACACGTCCTGCATACTCCTTGCCCACCTTCACGTCTTCATTGAACAACTGGAAACCGGTAAACATAACCTTGGGCAACGTACGGTTATACTTTATGTTGCCCGGCTGGAAGCGATTCAGCCCATACAGTCCTCCCACTACAATCTCGCCCGTATGCAGTCGTTTGAGGGAACGCTGGTTGAAGTCACAACTCTGCAACCCGTCCTTGTCATTATAGGTATAGCAACGGAACACGGGCTGCTCCGTCTTGCTGTCAACGGACAACACCACGTTTATCAGTTCTCCTCCGGTGCTGATCCATATACTTTTGTTTTCATCTTCCGTAATACCTAATATCAATAGTTTGGAGAAACCGGGCTTGATAGGCACTTCGTACAATTCATCCCGTTTGCTGTCATATACATTCAAGCCTTCACGCGTGGCTATCCATAGCAAACCGCGACTATCTTCGTAAACTTGATTGATATTTTGGTTGGAAAGTCTGGTCTTACCCGATTTTGTACCTGCAAAATTTGTAATCTCGCCGGTCCTCAGGTCCATGAAAGCCATCCCTGCCGAAGTACCGATAACCAGATTATTGTCACAGCTGATGCAGAGGGATGAGATATAGTCCGACACAAGGTTTGAATTACCTGTAGAATAGGTGGTAAATATCCCCGTCTGAGGATTCAGGCATTGCAATCCTCCCCCCAACGTACCGATCCAGATATTTTTGTCCGCATCTTCTGCCAATGCCCATACATTGTCATAGACCAGCGAGTTACTGTCTCCCTTACGGGACCGGTAATGGATAAAGCGGTTCCCATCATAGCAATTCAGTCCGCCCCAGAAAGTACCTGCCCACACTCTGCCGCTACTGTCCCGAAGAAGGCAGACTATGACATCACTCGAGATAGAGCGGGGATCTGCCGTATGCGAAAAAAACATACGTTCATCCGTCACGCTATTCCAGCGAATCAACCCGCGGTCGTTGGTCCCCACCCATACGATATCACCGCCTCCGTCCTCCACACAATTGATGTCGCCTACATCGGCAATACCGAACTTGAAAATGCTTTCATTATAGAAAGAGATGCCTTTCTTGTAGGTTCCCACCCACATCGTACCGGCCTCATCTTCATAAAGAGCCGTTATTGTATTGTTGGACAGAGTACGCCCGTTATTAGGATCGTTCGCCAGACGGATTTTCCGTCCCGCCGGTTCTATCAATTCAACGCCATCCTGATCCCTGCCTACCCATATACATCCGTATTTATCCTGTGCCACTGCACGTACGGTATTGTAGGTGTCCGTTCGGGGAGAACGCTGTTCCCAAACCTTCCGAGAAAGGCTATAAATCCACATCCCCTCCACACTGAATATCCACGCCCGCCCACTATGGTCGACAAACAAATCAAAGGTAGCATTCTTTACTTCCCTGCAATCTTCGGCAATGCCCGGATTGGTCCACTTGATATTTTGCTTTTCCTCATCTATACAAACCAAGATACCGTTACTCAAAACCAACAGGATTCCTTCGCCGCATTCTTTCATGTCGGACACTTCGGCTTTCGCAAGCAGTTCATCCGCCTCCTTTACTGCCACGGCATTTTTCTGTCCTTCTCTATAGCTGTAAACACCTTTACCATTAATATAGATCCAGAAAGTCTTTTCCTTATCAATATAGATAAGCGAAGGATTTCCGGTCAGACCGATGTTCCACATCCAGGCTTCCACATTACGGTCAAAAACATCGGAAGCCGAGTTGTAAATGGCATACCCACTTCCCGTACGTATCCACAAATTACCGGACGCATCTTCTTGTATATCCTCGACATAACTATCGGGAAGAGATTTCTCATCATCTTTCTGGCTGCGATAAATCTTTATATTGTAACCATCATAGCGGTTCAGCCCCGAAGCTGTACCAAACCACATGAATCCGTTTGAATCTTTATAAATAGCATTAACCTGATTATTGGAAAGTCCGTCTTTCACTTCCAAATGTTTAAACATGTAGTCATGTGAAGCAGCAGAGAAACATACCATCCAAACCCACAAGAGCAGTAGTTGCAGTCTTTTCATACTATCAGAGCTAAGGGAAGTTATTTTTGTTGCAAATGAAGTGAAAAACGAACAGAAAAGCAAGGAAAGACAAGGATTTTTAAAGAAGGAGAAGCATATCCCTCGCGGACATACTTCTCCGTAACCAATCAAAAAAACTATATCAACAATCCTTGTAACCTATAAAACCTATTTGTATGATACTTTTAAAAACTGTCTTTTATTCTATCCACCACTCAATCAGTAAGGGTATTGACCGGCTGCGGCTCCCTTCATGATGCCCTCAATGGCATAAGCCTCCTTCGCCGTACCCGTACCACGGTTCATGTCACCGCCGGTTTCCCAATAAAAGGGGACACAACCGTGGTTTTTCGCCTCTCGGGTGACTACCTCATTCCAATAGGAGCGGCTCTTGTTATGCATCTCCTGGTCAATATCAGGATAGGCAAGTTCAGAAGTCCCCTCTATCTTGTCTTCTTTTGCCCGCTTCATGGCACTATACTCGCCTACAATCACAGGAATTCCCTTATCTGCATAGGCCGTTTTCATCTTCTGGAATTGCTGCTTCACATAATCTTCTTCGTAACCGGTGGCATTATGAATGGAACCGGATACATGATTATCCTTACCCCAATAAAGGAATACATTGCTCCAGGTTTCGTCATGGTTCATCATGGTGAACTGATAGGGATCATAGAAGTGAACTTCCACCATCAGACGGTCGGGTACCTCATCCTTGGGCATCGTGTAGTCATTCACCGTCTTGTCAATATTGGTATAAGGACCTTGCACAATCAGACAACGGCTCGCATTATTTCCTCCGGTGGCACGCACGGCATCAATGAAGGTCTGTTCGTATTTCAAGATGGCATCTATGGCCGATGTTCCAACGTTCCCCTGGTCTTGCTGTCCGGGTTCGTTACATCCGGCAAAGAGCAGGTGCTCGTCATAAGCATTCAGTTTATTGGCAATCTGTGTCCAGATAGCTTTCTGCTTGGCATCTACTTCGCTGCTGTAACCATGAGTGATACTCTCTTCGAGCCAACCGCCATCCCAATGGATATTGACAATGGCATACATATCATTGGCTACACAGTAACCCACCACTTCGCTCACCCGGTCGAGCCATACAGCATCTATCTCATAGGTCGATGGATTCACAATGTAGTAATCCCACGCGCAAGGGATGCGCACCGCATTAAATCCCAATGCCTTCAGCCCTTTGATATATGCCTCGCTCACTTTAGGATTTCCCCATAACGTTTCGCTCGCTATCTTGTTCTTGTTATCACAAGCTTCCAGCGTGTTGCCGATATTGATACCTGCATACATCTTGGCGGCAAGTGTCCTGGCATCGCTTTCCATATTGCCGGTTTCGCCCGCACCCTGCTTTACGGCCACAGTCTCCGTCAGGCTACCCAAAGTAAAAGAGATATGGCCTTCGCGCGCTCCCAAAGGATTGGGAGAGACGGTAAACTTGAAAATCTTGTCTTCCATGGCACGGGTATTGACCGCCTTTATCCAAGAAACATCGGAAACGGCTTGTACGTCACCATTGGTTTCCACCACCACAGAGATATCTCCTCCCACAGCTGGCAGGTCGAAAGAGGTAGAGTTGGATATGATTAATCCGTCCGCAGCCGTTTGTTTCACTGTGAAGCTCCCTACTTCGCTGCCTCCGGCTTTCACCGTTACCTTGGCTTCACGGTCACTCGTGTCCGTATTGGCTTCTGCCATAACGGTATACTTCAAAATACTACTCGAAGCAGAACTTTCGGCAGTAACCTTACACCACTCCGGTGCACTGCTGGTAACTTCCAATGCAACGTTCGACTTGATGTTCAGCGTACTTGTTCCTCCGGTCTTGGAGAAAGTCATTCCATCCGTCAGAATGTTCGCGGGAATCGTTATTTCTGGAGTCACAGTATCATCATTGCCGGAACATGCGGCAACGAAAGAAGAGAAAAGCAGTGCCGACAGCACCAGGCAAATTTGGAATTTTTCAATGATATTCTTCATCATGTCTTTACGTATTAAAAATAATGGTTAAATCAGTGAGAGCAAAAGTAGCGGAAAAGGCGGAAAACACACCGATGCCATGTTATCTGCAACGGTATCATTTGTTTCCGAATAGGGCTCAAAAGTTATCATTGAATGACATCAGACACATCCGGCTTGCTTGAACCGAAAGAATACTTTATTTTTGTGTATAAACACTTCCTTCAACTACCCTGATTCATATATCTGATAAACTATTTAAAATACAATGCATTTATGAGAAAGATGATGTTACTTTTAGGACTGGCGCTCAGCCTGTCCTGCTTTTCACAAAACCGGCAAGGTTATCAAAATCCCGTTATTCCCGGTTTCCATCCCGACCCGAGTATCTGCCGCGCAGGAGATGACTTTTATCTGGTCAACAGTAGTTTCCAATATTTCCCGGGCGTACCGTTGTTCCACAGCAAAGACCTCATCAACTGGGAACAAATCGGACACTGCCTGACGCGCCCCTCACAACTGCCGCTTCACGACGCCGGCCCATGGGGAGGAATCTATGCACCTACCATCCGCTACAACAGCGGTACATTCTACATGATTACCACCAACGTGTCCGACAAAGGCAACTTCCTTGTACACACTACCGACCCGCGTGGCGAATGGTCAGAACCCGTATGGCTCAAGCAAGGCGGTATAGACCCGTCCCTCTATTTTGAAGACGACAAGTGTTACCTTGTCAGCAATCCGGGCGTAGGTATCTATCTGTGCGAAATCAACCCCAAAACCGGCGAACAACTCAACGAGTCCAAACGCATCTGGAACGGTACGGGCGGACGGCACCCTGAAGGGCCGCACATTTACAAGAAAGACGGCTGGTATTACCTGCTGATTTCCGAAGGCGGCACGGAATACGGGCACAAAGTGACAATAGCCCGTAGCCGCGATATAGACGGCCCGTACGAAGAGAACCCCGCCAATCCCATCCTGACCCACATCAACAAGAATGCACAAAACAGCCCGATACAAGGAACCGGCCATGCCGACCTGATACAAGCCCCTGACGGTTCGTGGTGGATGGTGTGTCTCGCTTTCCGTCCGCAAAGCGGCAACCATCACCTGCTGGGACGCGAAACGTACCTTGCTCCCGTGCGCTGGGACAAGAATGCCTGGCCGGTAGTAAACGGAGATGGTACAATAGCCCTGCAAATGGATGTGCCAACCCTACCGCAATATCCTCTTGCCCCCAAGCCTGCACGCACCGATTTCAAAAACGGCAAATTAGGTCCCGAATGGGTTCATATCAGAAACTATCATCCGGAAAACTATACCTTTGCTTCCGGTAACCTCCGTCTGAAAGCAACCTCCGTAAACCTGAACAACGGGAAAGGCAGTCCTACTTTTGTCGGCCGCCGGCAAGAACATATCGACTTCACAGCCACCACTTCCATGCAACTGAAAAAAGCCGCCAGTGGCGACGAAGCCGGCCTGACGGTCTACATGTTCGAACCGTCCCATTACGATTTATTTGTCAAGCAATTGGCAGACGGGAACCAAGCTGTAGTATTGCGCTACCAATTGAATGAATTGACCCATACGGAAAAGGAAGTTATTCTGCCCCAGGGGAAAGTACAACTCCGTGTAAAAGGCAGCAACGAAATCTATTCGTTCGAGTATGCCACAAACGGAAAGGACTTTAAAGAACTGGGCCGAATGAATACGCGCTATATCAGTACAGAAACTGCCGGTGGCTTTACGGGAATCATGCTGGGATTGTATGCCATCTCCGGTTCTCAAACCTCAAAAGCATATGCAGACTTTGAATACTTTGATTACGAAGGAAAATAGCAGCCAATCTTAGAGAAAGCCCCTGCTTTTCTCCGCTTCCGCCCTTTTGTCTGTCCGGTTCAGTACAAAGATTCATGAACGGCCCACTTAGGTGAACAAGTTTGTTCACCTAAGTGGGCTGATTTGTTCACTACTATGAACAAGGCGGACCACCTTAGTGGAGATACCATAAAATCACTATGTTTATCGCAATAAGTACCCATCCCGTCCGAACAAAGTACAAGGCAAAGAGCTATCAAAGTGCCGCCTTACGGACCACCTCCTTTATTTTATTCTCTCTATGGTTCTTCAATCTATATCAGAACGATGCACACCGGTGAGGGCAAAACAAAAAATCCGGGATGGCCTGCATCCCGGATTTCCTATCTAACCAGTATATTTCCGTCTATCCCTCTTACCATTCAGGAACAGAGAAAAGAGTGTGGAACGTGAACTTCACTTCCATAGAACTGCTGAAACCAAGTTCCTTGATAACATCACCATCAGGAGTACCGAAAGCGCACCCTTTATCCTTTGTTGTCCCATAGCAATTCCAAAGTTCCAGACGATACTTCGGGGATTCATTGGCATCGAGCACTTTGGATGCATCAAATGTCACTTCCTTGCCATCCAGATAGAGGTTGTCAAGTGTGGCATGTAAACCGGGGAAATACTTGTAAATGTCAGCCACTTCAACGAAGGTCATGATGGAACCTGCCGCATAGTCGGCAGATTCGTACTTAATGTCGAACTGAGAAGCCACAAGGCTGTACTGGAAGTTCTCGTATTTCACCTCGAACGTAGCTCCTGCGTTATATCCCCATGCACTTCCCCAATCCGGATTGACAGTAACCAGATTGGGCGTATAAATACCTGCACCGGTACCGTCGGTAATGACGGTGCAGACAATCTCAAGCTTCTCCTTGAAATGGATGGCAGGCTCGGTACCTTGATTTTCTACATTGCTGAACGGACTGAGAGGAACAGCATTGCCTACAGAACCCGCCCCATAAGCATTGAACAACTGAACACGGTACTTGCCGTTTCCTTCAATGTCGCCATAATAGAAGCGGTTGGCATCAAACCGGATGGAAGTACCGTCCAGCTTGATGTCGTCAATGCGTACAAACGAATTGGGATAGCGCTTCGCCATACCGGCAAAGTCAAGCGTAAACACCATAGCATCGGTACAAGTTCCCTCGAAAACAAACGTGTGCTGTCCAGCCAAGTCTTCGGGTGAAATGGCTACAAGCAGTGCATCCCAACTTCCTGCCCATGATGAATCGGCGATATTGAGCAATACAGGAACCTGCGCATCGGCATCGGCCTTGGCCTGGCTGTAATAGTTCAACGAATAGCCATAGTCGCCATCGGGCAGGGCAATCTGCAAGCCGTCGGCAGTCAACGACAGAATGTTCAGCTTACCACTCTTCGTGCCAATCCAAGTATTGGCACAAAGCACATCTATGTCGATGTCAATCACTTTATTCGCCTCGTCAATCGTAAACTTACCGGTTTCATCGGTCACGGTACCGTCTTCGGCAATACGATGAATATTCACCGTACCGTCCTCCTTGAGCTCCATATAACCATAGTCCTTTCCGTAAGTATAACCTATCCAGCCATTATCTGTACCCATCTCCCAATGAATCTGCTGTTCAATGTTGGGTTGTCCGTTGGAAACTGTGCTCCAGTTGTCCGTAACACCCCACTGCGTGAAAGGTCCTTCAAACACGTGCTGCTTACCGTCCTGGCCATTGTCAAGATACCACTTCTGATAGAGCAGAGCCTTGTTGAACGGTACGTTCTTGGCTGTGGAAACAGCGCGTACAGCCATACCTTGATAAACTGCGGCAGTGATACGGTGATTGACAGAAGCTGCAAACTGGTAACCTACCGCAAATTCTGTATTGGAAGAGTTGACAGTACCGGTGAGGTAATATCCTTCAGTACCCAGCGCCGTCACATCGTTTGCCACACGCGTACCGGCTGCAGGCAGGAAGATGGAATTACCATTAGGACCGGTGAACTTGAAACCTGTCACTCCATTCTGCTCAGTCCACTCTTTCTGGCACAACGTGAAGAGTTCCTCGAAATCATCGGCAGTAGGCAGTGTGGCACGCCCTTGAAATGCACGGAAAGCCAAGTCGGAAGCCGTTTTATAAGTATCGGCCGAAGCATAGTCGGCAGGGTCGATGCTATTGTTGCATCCGGTCAGGTCACCGAATCCGAAAAGGCCACCCAGTCCAGTCTCGCTCTTGGCACCCACATTGAAGCGAGCCCACTTCACGGAGAGTCCCAGGTCGACAAGGTCATTGTCGAGATCGAAGTCATAGGCAGGAGTAGTGAAGCTCTTCACCTCACCATACACAATGCCGCTACCCAGATTGAGGTAAGCCGCATAATAGTATTGCGTTTCGGGCACCAACCCTTCATGGACGAATGAATAGCTGTCCTTAAGTTCCTCACTCTTCACTATAAGGCCTGCACGAACCGCTTCTACATCGGATGAAGTAGAGATAACAACACCACAAGTAGCATCGGCCGTAGCATCGGTCAATGTCCCACCCAATACAGCCGAGGCGAAGTCGACAGATGCGGCATCGGCAGTAGCCACCTTGGCATCGGTGGTGAGCAAGCTTTTCACCTCACCTTTGTAATACACCTTACCCTGCAAGCATACATAAGCCTGATAATAGAGCGTAGAGTTATTGTTCAACCCGTTCAACTGAGCACTGAAGGCGCTGCCGTCATAAGCAGCCTGCACGTCCTCGGGCAGGTTGTCTTGCGCAAAACCATAGAAGAAGCCGGTCTTATAGCTTCCGGCATCCATGCCATCCAACCCGGAGAGCGTGGCATGGAGTGTAGCGGTAGTGGCGGTCACATCGGACGACCCCGTCACCACCGACGATTCGTTCAGAATCGGGGTGGTGTGGATAGTATAGTCGTCATCTTCACTGCACGAAGCCAGCGAAAGACCCAGTACAAGTGAAAGTATTCCTAAATATATCTTTGTCTTCATATATACTAAATTCATTTAAGTGGTTATTCAATGGTCATCGAAATTATCTCAACCTTCACATCCGGCTGTCCGTCTTCGGTGGCAGCCACAGTAGCAAGTCCCTTATTCTGGATACCGATACAGATACAACTGCTTCCTTCGTAAGTCACAGTGGCACCGGTGGTATTGGTCACGGACACAGTCTGTACAGCTCCTTCGGCAGTATCAAAGGCCACGGCATGAGCCAAGTTGTAGCAGTCATCTTCCCAAGCATTTCCGATGTTATTGTCCATAATCACGGTCTTAGGAGTCGCGCCCTCGTTCCAAGTGATTCCACTCAGCACTTTGTACTGTATCTTCAGCGTCTGGTTCTTTTTCAGCTTCACCTTCGTGATGTCGATCGGCCATCCCGCGTCACCACCGCCCCAAGGATTGTAGAACTGCAAGCGCAAACGATCGGGATTTCCGTCACCGAAAAGAATTTGTACCTTGCTGTTGTCTACCTTGATTTCAGTAGGCCCGGTAGGTCCGGTAGCGATAGGTTTGTAGTTGAGGTTGGCACAAAGATAAGAATCCACGGCTCCCTTGTCATTGGTCGTTGCAGGCACACCCATCTGGAAAGAGCTGGTGACATCGCAAGCCATTACGGTAAACTCGCTTCCCTTCACTTCCACCGTGCGCTTATCACCGGTAGCGGTGAGGACGGTTATCTCAACCGGATTGCCGTCGGCATCCATAAATTTCAATTTGCCGTCTTCAATGGCAAGCTTACCGGCATTGGTACCGTCATCCCATTTGTAGCCATCGGCCGTGCTGCTCAATACCAGCTCATAGTCGGCAATGGAAGCATCGGCCACAGGTGCCCATGAAGAACCGTACTGTCCCTTCACTACGCTTTCCCAAGCAGCAGAACCACCATTCCACCATGTCCAGTCATAAGGTTCTTCATCATTGATGAGGAAGCGTGCCTCATTGCCCACATAGGTGACACCGTTGATTTCAGTAGTGAACAGTTTGGTTGCCAAATCTTCAATGGCAGGCTGTTGTACTTCGGCAGGCTGAAGCAAACCCGGATCTTCAGTCGGTATGATACTGGGGTCATTATAAGCCTCTTCGGAAATGAAGTTCCACACCAGCCACCACGGACCTTCGCTATTGGTACGCATCGTAGCTACCTGCAGCAGATAAGGAGTACATTCTATAATCTTGATGTCGTTGGTATAGTTGGAACAGACATCATCAAAACCCTCGTTATGCAATGAATAGGTACCGCCATAGAAAGATATGACAGGGCGTTTCGGGTCAGACACATTCAAGTTGAAAGTTCCGGTGGCATCCGTCGTGCCCGAAGCAGCCACCCGATGAAGTTCCACCGTACAGCCTTTCACAGCATCCAGGCCGAAAGTGATGTACGACTGGAAATAGGGGTCGTCTGCCGGAATGAGCCACGATTGGATACCCGGATCCCAGTTGGGAGCCCAATTGGCGCTACCAATCATAAGGTCGGTAATATTGCTTCCATCATTTTTCACATCAGTGTGGCTCATGTACATCACCGGTCCCGAACAACGGCCAATACCAAAGTTCTTGTCAATGGGAACCCACTTACGGCTCTTGCCCACTCCACCTGCAAGGTTAGCCCAGATAGGGTCTTCGAGCATGGCAAAGTTATTGGTCTCTACCTTGAAGGTATATGGTTCGCCATATACCGGACCTGCCGGTGTGGAAGCGCCGAAAGTCACGCTATATTCTCCGGCAAAAGGAAGTGCCAAGTCAAGAGTGGTCTTTTGAGAAGGACCGCTTGGAGTGACCCACAAGGGAGTGGCTCCCTTGATGAGCGAAGTCAGATGAATCGTATTAGGATCATTGGCATCAGGGGTCACCGTATAGGCGATACCTTCCACCAAATCATCGGAAACATAGGTTTTTGCCCCCATCTCGTACTCTTCGGGCGAGCAAGCGGAAAATATCAAAGCCGCTCCTGCCAATATGGAAAAGAATGATTTAAGTCTCATATCTTATTGTTTTTATTTTTTATTTACTC
>OGQM01000479.1_pt1 | contig 35959 bp, 33 predicted proteins | sample 1553191 | NCBI WGS metagenome assembly OGQM01 (sample SAMEA2579954, study PRJEB22360) | human gut metagenome | biome: human gut; feature: human-associated habitat; material: faeces | place: Denmark | collected 2008/2010 | reverse complement strand
GACAATGCTCATTTCATTAAAAACCCCCATATTTTTACCTATCTGCACAGGCTGCTATTAAATTCGATAAATAAAACACTTAGGAGTTGATGGATTTCAACTCCTTTTAGTATACTGATTTTGAGGTGGTTAAAATGGATTATGTATATGTGACAAAAGAAAATATTGAACAAGAACACATTTGTTGTGCCATAAGTAATAATTCAGATGTTCAAGTAAGATCAAAGAAAGACTGGTTGTCTTGTCGCTTTGAAGAAGGTCTTGTGTTTATTAAATCGAGTGTAAGAGGGAAATGCTTTATTGAGTATATTCCCGCAAAGAATGCATGGATTCCAATTGATGCAGATAATTATATGTATATTGATTGTTTATGGGTCGCTGGTTCTTTAAAAGGTCATGGTTATTCGAGTGAATTATTAAATCTTTGTATTGAGGATAGTAAGAAAAAGGGTATGGATGGAATTTGTATCTTATCTAGTAAAAAGAAAATGCCGTATCTAGCAGATCCTAAGTTTTTAGCTTATAAAGGCTTTAGGGTATGTGATGAAGCGAGCAATGGAATTCAATTGTGGTATTTAGCTTTTAATGATTCTAATTTACCAAAATTTAAATCTTGTGCTAAGAATTGTCATATATCTGAATCTGGTTTTGTCTTATATTATACAAGCCAATGTCCTTTTAATGCGAAATATGTTCCAATCATTGAAAATTTGTCTAAAGAAATGAATATAGAATTTAAAGCGATTCATCTAGATACAAAAGAAAAGGCGCAAAATGCGCCAACACCTATCACCACATATGCGCTATTTTACAATGGTGATTATGTAACAAATGATGTTATGAATGAGAAGAAGTTTTTAAAAGTTGTTGAAAAGCTTAAATAAGCATTAATTATCTTGAGATAGGATGGTTTCGAATAATAAATACAACATATAGAATAAGAAGATAGATAAGAAATAATTTTTGTATTGTTTCATGATTGATTACATATTGGCTTGCACTTTGTATTGTTTTGTACTAAAATTCTAATTGTAGTAAATAAATCTGGGGAGCTATTGCTGAGAGGAAGTTCGACTTCGACCCATTAAACCTGACGGATAATGCCGGCGTAGGAAGTATAGATGTGTTTTTGACCTGTCTTTTTACGTTGCAGGTCTTTTTATTTTACTACCTTACTGTAGGGGAGCGCCTAGAGTATAGAAAACAAGCGAGGGAGCCTGAATTGACAGGATGAGAGAGGACTGTTTGTCTAATACCGAAACCACAGATGGTTTTTTGCGTGTTTTCTAGGCCATCTGTATCTGTAGGAGGTAGTATTATGAATAAACACAATTACTTATTAAGCCTAGTCTTTTTTTCAATGATGGTAGCTGTTGGAGTGGTAATTTCACCCATTTTACGTGTGGAAGGAATGTGTCCTATGGCACACCTTATTAATATCACAATGGCTGTATTTATGGGGCCTTGGTATTCATTTCTTTGTGCTTTAGCTATTGGTTTAATTCGTATGGCTGTAATGGGAATTCCACCATTGGCTTTAACGGGAGCTATTTTTGGAGCTACATTATCTGGAATCTTATATCGTGTTAGTAAAGGAAAGATTTGGGCTGCCGTACTTGGTGAAATCATTGGTACTGGTTTAATTGGTTCTGTTCTTTCATATCCAGTAATGACTTATTTATGGGGTAGAACTGGACTTACATGGATGTTCTATGTACCTAGTTTTCTAATGGGTACAATTATCGGTGGAAGTATTGCGTATGTTCTATTGAAGTCAATGTCTCGTAGTGGTATCCTAGAAAATATTCAAAGAAAGTTAGGAGTGCAAAAATTTGTTGAAACAAACAAATAATTTGATTCACTGTATCACAAATCCGATATCAATTAATGATTGTGCAAATCTTATATTAGCTTTGGGTGCTAAGCCAATTATGGCTTGTCACCCCGATGAAGTTGATGATATCACTTGCCATTCTGCGGCTTTGGCATTAAATTTAGGTAACTTTGATGATGTAAGAGCTAAGTCTATGATGATTAGTGCTAAGTGTGCCAAAGAAAATAAAATTCCATTCATTTTAGATTTAGTTGGAGTGGCTTGTTCAACACTTCGATTGAATTATGCCAAAGAACTTGTTTCTTTATATTGCCCAACCGTCATTAAAGGCAATATCAGTGAGTGTAAGGCTTTTTATGGAATGACAAGTCATGCGCATGGTGTAGATGCAGATATTCAAGATGAAGAGAATATTTATGAAAGTTGTAAGTGGCTAAAAGAGATGGCTTTAAATCTTGGTTGTGTAGTTGTGTGCAGTGGTAAAATTGATGTCATTACGGATGGTAAAGAAGTGAATTTAATTTCAAATGGTTGTGACATGCTTTCAAGAATTACAGGAACAGGATGCATGTTAAATGTTGCGATTGCTACATTTTTGGCTAGTTTTCCACCGCTTAATGCTTGTGTAAAGGCAACTTGTTATTATGAGGTAGCGGCAGAAAAGACAGAGTGTAATGGTCCAGGAACTTTCCATATGCATTTTATGGATGAAATCTATAAGCTTACTAGTTTTGATGAATCTTTGTTTAAAATTGAGGTGTTAGGATGAAAAAAGTAGATTATACATTATATTTTATTACTAATTCAGATGGGTATGATGAAGAAACATTCTTAAATAAAGTAAAAGGAGCATGTCTTGGTGGCGCAACAATCATTCAGCTTCGTGAAAAAAATAAGTCGACTTTAGAGTATTATGAACTCGCTTTAAAAGTAAAAGAGATTACTGATTTTTATCATATTCCATTAATTATTGATGATCGTATCGATGTCGCAATGGCTGTAGGATGTGGTGTTCATTTAGGAAATGAAGATATGCCAATTTCTGTAGCGCGTAAAATTATGGGTGAAGATTGTATTATTGGAGCTACCGCAAAAACAGTAGAGGTTGCCAAAAAAGCAGAAGCCGATGGTGCTGACTATTTAGGTTGTGGTGCCATTTATCCGACAAAGACGCATGTAAAGACAAAGATTACAAGTGTTGAAACACTAAATGATATTTGTACAGCTGTCAATATTCCAGTTTGTGCGATTGGAGGATTAAATAAAGATAATCTTTCTGTTTTAGAAAAAAGTCCAATCCAAGGTGTTTGTGTTGTATCGGCTATTATGGATAAAAAGGATACAAAAAAGGCGGCTGAAGAATTAAAACAATCAATTCAAAAAATTGTGGCATAACAAATGCCACTTTTATTTTTGTAAAATATAACCTAAAATAGTAATTATGAGGAAAAGAAAAATATTAATACTTTCAATCACAATTGTTGCCATAGCTCTTATACTTGAAACGTGTATTCTTAAATATGTGAACGATAAAAATGCACAAACTACTTCCAATGTGTTATTGGATCGTGTGATTGCGGTTATTGATAAGAATGAGTCGAGTGAAAGTGAATTTGTGAAATCTTTAAAAGATGATTATATTGTTCGTGCTAAGGCTATATCTTATATTGTAGATGCTAAGCCAGAAGTTGAATATGATATTGATGAACTTCAAAAAATTGCAGGATTAATGTCTGTTGATGAAATTCATTTGATTGATAAAACTGGAACGATATATTCGGGTTCGATACCTAAGTATTTTGGATATAGCTTTGATTCAGGTGAACAAATGGCTTTCTTTAAACAGATGTTAAACAATTATGATTTAACATTATGTCAGGATGTCACGCCCAATACGGCTGAAGCTAAAGAGATGATGTATGCGATTACTTGGAATGAGTCGAAAACGCATATGGTTCAAGTGGGTATTACGCCAAAGCGTCTTTTAAAGGAGTTGAAGAGAAATCAAATTTCAAATGTCGTAGCCGATATGCCTGTGTATAAGGGTATGGAAATTTTTGTCGTAAATACTAAAACGAAAAAAATTGAGGGTGCTACAAATCGTGCAAAGATTGGAAATACATTAACGAATGTAAATGCATCGTCTAAGATGCAAAGAATCGTATTGGATCATAAACAATGTAAATGTATATCTCGAAAACATGGCAATTATTTGGTTGCCGTAACTATGGAAGAATCTGTGAATTCTTCAAGTAATATTGTTGCGATATTGATTGTCGGTATTTATTTGACTTTAGCTTCATGCTTACTTGTTTTAATGCTTTCTAGAGTATTAAAAGAGAAGTATGAAAAAGAAAAGTATATGTACACTTCAAATACGGATGAATTGACGAAATGCTTCAATCGCCGTGCGTATGATTCGGATATGGAAAAGTTAGATTTAAATACGGAATGGGTTTATATATCATTGGATTTAAATGGTTTAAAACAAGCCAATGACACGCTAGGACATAGTGCAGGGGATGAACTGATTTGTGCGGCTAGTAACTGCATGAAGTTTGCGTTTGCCTCTTATGGAAAGATATATCGTATTGGTGGAGATGAATTTGTCGTACTGATTCAAGAATCCGTATCGAATATAGATTCTATATTACAAGTGTTTGATACGACTATTCATGATTGGCATGGTAAGTATTCAAATTCTATATCTGTATCGTATGGTGTTGTTCAGTCTTCAGAACAAGAATTCGATTCGGTTCAAGAAATAAGTAAGTTAGCCGATGAAAGAATGTATCAGAATAAAAAAGATTATTATACAATGAGTGGTAATAATCGAAGAAGGTAATTAAAAAGCATCTCTAGGGATGCTTTTTTGTTTTGATATTATTTATTTACGGCTTCTTTTAATGCTTTAGCAACTTTGAACTTAACAGATTTGCTAGCTTCAATTTGAATCTTTTCTTTCGTTAATGGATTAAATCCTTCTCTAGCTTTTCTTTCTGTAATTTCAAATTTTCCAAATCCTGCAAGATCTACAGTTTTTCCTTCTCTTAAACCTTCAAAGATTTGTGTTAATGCCAAATCAACAACTTCCGTAATGTCTTTTTTAGTTAAATGAGAATCTTCGGCAATATTAGAAATAATGTCTTTTTTAGTTAATTTTTCCATTTTTGTATGTCTCCTTTTCACCTTTACTATACGCCTTTTTTCACCATTAGCCAACCCATTAGATGAATTGGTTGAACAAATTCATTGTTTTTAATTAAATCATTGATTTCATCTTCTGTGTATTCTTTGACTTCTAAAAATTCAGTTGAATCTAGATGTTGATTTGATACTTTTTCACAATTATCGGCATAATATAAATACGCATAATTATCCGCTATTGTAGGATTGCTAGGAATCGTATAAATATGTTTCCAGTCATTAGATACATAGCCTGTTTCTTCTTCAAGTTCACGTTTAGCTGCAAGTAACGCACTATCTTTTTCATCACCTTCAATGCCACCCGCACAAAATTCTGTTGTAACAGTTTTAAGCCCATGTCTGAATTGTTTTACCGTTATATATTTATCATCCTTTGTTCTTGCGATAATCACAACAAAGTTTCTTCTTGAATAGTTATAGAAAGGGGAGAATTCCTTTCCATCTGGAAGAATAAAAGACTCTTTACGAAAGTCGATCCATTCATCTTGTACAATATGTTCTGTTTTATTTAATTTCCAATTTAAATCCATTTTTATCACCTAGGTAATTATAAACCAAATAAAAAAAATAGTGCAACCAAAGTTACACTATTCATTGACTATGCTTGTTGTGCAATACCAACATATCTTGAACTTAATGCAGTCGCTAAAGCCATATTTGAAACAACCGCTACGATGACTTCAGGAATCATATTTGTTCCAATGACACCAGCCATAACACCGTTTAGTGCTGCTTGGCTAATACCTAAAGCTTGTGAATATTGAGGACCGAATAAGATAACGATCAATCCTAATACCATGATTGTGTGGCATACTGTCGCAACAGCGGCTGCAATACCTGCAGCGACTGGCGTATTCTTTGCGTATTTTTTCGCAAATTTAAATACATAACCAGCAATCACACCTAATAAAATACGTGGTACTAAAGCTATTACTAAACTAAAGAAGTTACCAGAAATACCACCAACTGTTACAAATGGAGAGAAGACAAAGCTTGTGATTCCAGGTGTCATTGTAGCACCAATAATAGATGTACATCCGAATACGAATCCTAAGAAAGCTCCTGCACCAGGTCCCATTGTGCTAGCCAAGATAATTACAGGCACGTGCATCAATGTAACACTTAATGCGTTAATACGTAAGTATCCAATTGGTGTTAGATACATGATGATTTCGATGGCTAAAAATAAAGCCAACACGCACATCTGGCGTACTGATAGTTTTGATTTGTTCATATTTCCTCCTACTTTCGTTTCTTTTTAAGAATACGATGTAACTAATCAAATTGATGTCTTCATACATAGATTATGGTCATGAGATCCATATCCACAAAAAAACATCTTAAACAGTTTACTATAAAAAAAAACAGGAATCAAGTCCCTGTTTTAGTTCCAAAAATCAAATGGAGAAGAGGATTCATCATCTTCATTGTTATAATAAGAAGATTGATTTGATGACTTACTTACATCTTTTCCTTGAAGCATAGTATTGATTGAATCTTTTACATCACTAATCGCAATCGCATAACCCATACCTTCAACATCTGTATCACTTAACTTAGCTGAATTGATACCAATTAATTCACCACTCATATTCAACAATGCTCCTCCAGAGTTTCCTGGATTGATGGCTGCATCGGTTTGAATATAAGATTGTGTTGTATCCGTATCTGAACTTGTTGATACACTGCGATTTGTAGCTGAGACAATACCTGTTGTTACAGATTGACCATAACCTAACGCATTACCAATGGCTACAACTTGTTCACCAACTTGAAGTTTGTCACTATCTCCAATTGTCGCAATCGCAATTTGTTTTAATGTATCTTTACTTAAGTCTTTTGTTTTGATGGAAATTACAGCTAAGTCACGATCTTCATCTACACCTTTTACAGTAGCTTCAACATTTGTATTATCCGCTAATGTACAAGTCAAGGTCTTGGCATTTTCAATAACGTGATAGTTTGTCAAAATATCGATTTCACCATCTTGTTTATTAATGATGACACCACTACCTACGCTTGTACTTTCTTGTTGCGTGAATGGATTACTTCTAGAGTTTCTTCCATACATACTGAAATAGTTTTGTACGTCGGATACCGATACATTGGTAATAGATACAATGCTAGGCATACAATTTTGAGCCACTGTACTTACATTGGAAGTGGTTGAACTTGAAGTCTTCACAACATTTGTACTTTGTACTGTTGTATTTTGTTTATTATAGTTATCAACCACATAGTTGACTCCTTGAAAACTTCCGGCGGCAACCACTCCAAAAGTAGCAGCACTCAAAATGAGTTTAGATCCTTTCTTTAATAATTTATGATTTGAATTTGGAATTCTTGGCATTTCATTTTTCATGTCCATGTACCTCCTTGTTTACAATACAAGGATATAGCCACAAGCTTAAATGAAGTTTAAATTATTCCATATTCGTATAACCCATCAAATAGGCATCTACTTCTTTGGCACATTCTTTACCTTCATGAATGGCCCATACAACTAAAGATTGACCTCTATGACAATCTCCAGCCGCAAAATATTTGTCTTTGACTTGATAAGAATTTGGCTGTGTCACAATCGTATTTCTTGGTGTTGTTTCCAATTCAAATTTGGTTTTTAAATCATCTTCAATACCAATAAATCCTGCCGCAATCAACAATAAATCGCAATCTAAGATTTGCTCAGTACCTTTTACTTCCTCAAGCTTTCCATCTTTAAATTGTACTTTTACAGTCTTGATTTGTTTTAGATTCTTTTTATCATCCAAAATACATTCTTTTACTGTTGTTTCATAGATACGAGGATCCTTTTTAAAGACGGCAATCGCTTCTTCTTGACCATAATCTGTTTTACAGATTTTAGGCCATTCTGGCCAAGGATTACTTGAAAGCCTTTCATCCGGGGCTTTTGGCATCATTTCAATTTGAACAACACTTGCACAACCCTGACGAATACTTGTTCCTACACAATCGTTTCCAGTATCACCACCGCCGACAATCACAACATTTTTGTATTTGGCAGAAATTTCTTCTGTATCATACAATAAATGTTTTGTGGCTTTTGTAAGATAATCTACCGCAAAATAAATACCCGAACAATCACGATTTTTTACGTTCAAATCACGTGCTTTTTTAGAACCTGCCGCAAAGATGATCGCATCATATTCTTGTTCTAATTCTTTTTTAGTAATATCTTTTCCAACGTTGACATTGGTTTTAAAAACGATTCCTTCTTCGGTAAGTATATCTAATCTTCTTTGAATCACTTTCTTTTCCAGTTTCATATTTGGAATACCATACATCAATAATCCACCGATATGATCTTCTTTTTCAAAGACTGTGACAGAATGTCCACGATGATTTAAATCATGGGCTAAGGCAAGGCCTGCAGGACCAGAACCGATAATCGCAATGTTTTTATCAGAACGAATGGTAGGAACGTATGGAACCATCCAATTGTTTTTGTAGGCTGTTTCAATGGTATACAATTCATTCTCTTTGATTGCGACAGGCTCTTGATCTAAACCATTTAAACATGCCTTCTCACAAAGAGCAGGGCATACACGACCTGTAAATTCAGGGAATGGATTGGTTTTTAATAATCTAGATAAAGCTCTTTTATCATTGCCATTATAGATTTCATCATTCCATTCTGGAATCAAATTGTGTAATGGGCAGCCTGTCACCATGTTTTTTAATTTGATGGCAGACTGACAAAAGGGAACGCCACAATTCATGCAGCGTGCACCTTGTTTGCGTCTTGTTTCTTCATCTAAAAAGGGATGAAATTCATTAAAGTTTGTGATTCGAGAAAGCGGTTTTATAGCCTCGTTTTCTTGTCTTTCATATTCTAAAAATCCTGTTGGTTTTCCCATACTATTTCATCCTTTCTTATGCATGTACCTGTTCAAAAGCCATAAGACTTGCCTCATCTTTATGATAGCCTTTGGCCTGAAGTTCTTGAATCAATGTTGTGATCTTTTCATAATCCTTTGGAACGATCTTTTTAAAGTTGGATAATTCTTCATCAAGATTAGATAGGATGTTTTTGGCAACATCTGAATCTGTATATTGATAATGTTTAGTCAAAAGATCTATTAATACTTCTTTATCTACTTTAGATTTAACTTCATATGTATTGACCAATTGTTTATTTAAACGAGTATATAAATCATGATTTGGATCATAAATATAGGCTGTACCACCAGACATACCGGCAGCTAAGTTTTTACCAGTTTTACCCAAGATAACAACGGTTCCACCAGTCATATATTCAAGTCCATGATCTCCAACACCTTCTACTACGGCACTAGCACCTGAGTTACGTACCGCAAAACGCTCACCTGCCAAACCACGAATATAAGCCTCACCACTTGTAGCTCCATATAATGCAACATTACCAATAATGACATTTTCGTTCGCTTTAAAAGTTGCGTCTTTTTTAGGTTGAATAATCAATTTGCCACCCGATAAACCTTTGCCAAAGTAGTCATTCGCATCTCCGTGTACATCTAGAGTCATTCCTTTTTGTGCAAAGGCACCAAAAGATTGTCCAGCACCACCGTTACAATGAATTGTATATGTATCGTCTTTTAATGTGTTATTAAATTCTTTTGTGATGATACTTGATAAAATCGTTCCGACTGTACGATCTGTACTTGAAATTTCAATAGTTTCTGAATGAGCTTTCTTTGACTTGAAATAAGGCATAAATTTAGGAAGCAAATCCTTCATATCCACTGTTTTTTCTAATTCAAAGTTATATGTATCTTTAGGATCATAATGAATATTGTGTGGAGTCATTAAAATATTTGAGTAATCCATATTCGCATCTTCATCAACCTCAAGATTATCTGTATGACCGACCATTTCATTGATTGTATGATAGCCAAGGTCAGCCATAATTTCTCTTAATTCACGGGCAATAAACAACATGAAGTTCATGACATATTCGGGTTTTCCTTTAAAACGGCTTCTTAATTTCTGATTTTGTGTAGCTACACCAAATGGACAAGTATCTAGATTACATACACGCATCATCATACATCCCATTGTAACTAATGGGGCAGTCGCAAAACCAAATTCTTCTGCACCTAATAGACAGGCAATCGCAACATCTTTTCCGGTCATTAATTTTCCGTCGGTTTCAATTAAAACACGACTTCTTAAGCCATTTTCCACTAAGTTTTGATGAGCTTGTGCTAAACCTAATTCCCAAGGAAGACCTGCATGGTGAATACTACTTTGTGAAGCAGCACCTGTACCTCCATCATAGCCTGAAATCAATACTACGGTAGCACCGGCTTTGGCAACACCTGAAGCAATTGTACCAACACCAGCTTCACTAACTAATTTGACACTGATTCGTGCTTGTGGGTTGGCATTTTTTAAGTCGTAGATCAATTGTGCTAAATCTTCAATAGAATAAATATCATGGTGAGGTGGTGGGGAAATCAAAGATACACCTGGTGTAGAATATCTTGTTTTCGCAATCCAAGGATAGACTTTTTTGCCTGGTAAATGTCCACCTTCGCCTGGTTTAGCGCCTTGTGCCATTTTGATTTGGATTTCTTTAGCACTTACTAGATATTTTTCGGTTACACCAAAACGTCCACTTGCGACTTGTTTAATAGCTGAGTTTTTTTCTGTACCTAAACGTTCTGGTTTTTCTCCACCTTCACCAGAATTGGATTTACCACCCAAACGGTTCATCGCAATAGCCATACATGTATGGGCTTCTTCAGAAATAGAACCATAACTCATGGCACCTGTTTTAAAGCGTTTAACGATTTCATATTCACTTTCTACTTCCGATAATGGAATGCTTTCTTGTGTCTTTTTAAAGTGCAATTGACTTCTTAAATGATGCTTTTGACTGTTTGAATTTAATTCGTTTGAATATTCTTTAAATAGGTCATAATCATTTGTTTGAGTGGCTCTTTGAAGTTTGACAATCGTTTCAGGAGAATATAAATGATCTTCTTTTCCATCACCTTTTCTTAGCTTATGGAATCCAATGGAGTCTAGACTTGTATCTGTAGATAGTCCTAATGGATCATAGGCACGGTCGTGGTGGTAGATTAAATCTTTTTCAATATCTTCTAATGTGATGCCTTCCACTTCACTAATGGTATTTGTGAAGTATGTGTCGATAACTTCTTTTGAGATTCCGATGGCTTCAAAGATTTGGGCACCTTGATAAGATTGTAAAGTTGAAATACCCATTTTTGCAGCAATTTTGACAATACCTTTTAAAATGGCTTCATTATAGTCATCAATTGCGATATTGACTTCTTTATCCAACATATTTAATTGAATCATTTCTTCAATACATTCATGGGCCAAATATGGATAGATGGCTGTAGCACCATAGCCAAGTAATGTTGCGAATTGGTGTACATCTCTAGGCTCACCACTTTCAAGAATGATGGATACATCTGTTTTCTTTTTCGTTTTTACTAAATGTTGTTCAAGAGCAGAAACGGCTAATAAACTAGGAATAGCCATATGACCTTCGTCTACACCTTTATCACTTAAAATCAAGATGTTGGCACCGTTTCTATAGGCTTTATCGCATTCAATAAATAAATTGTCTAAAGCTTCTTTTAAAGAAGTACCTCGATAGAATAATAAAGAAATGGTTTCATTTTTAAATCCTGTCTGATTTAATTGGCGGATCTTATTCATATCTCTTGATGTTAAGATTGGATTGTTGACTTCTAATACAGTACAGTTATTTGCCTGATCTAATAATAGGTTTCCATCACTTCCAATATAGATGGTTGTGTCTGTGACAATTTCTTCACGTAAAGAATCAATTGGTGGGTTGGTTACTTGGGCGAAGAGTTGTTTAAAGTAATGGAATAAACTTAAATGATTTTGGGAATAAATTGCCAAAGGGATGTCGGTACCCATCGCACTTGTTGGTTCAAGTTTGACGCGTGCCATTGGTAAAATGATATCTTTTACATCTTCATAGGTATATCCGAAGACTTTATAAAGAATATCTCTTTCATGTTGTGTATGGATATGTGTTTTTTTGTCTGGAGCAGGCAAGTCTTTAAGGTGTAAAAGGTAAGTGTCTAGCCATTCTCCATATGGATTTGACTTTGCGTATTCATTCTTTAAATCGTAGTCTTCAATCAATTCTTTTTTGACTGTATCTACAAGTAACATCTTGCCTGGTTCAAGTCTTGATTTTTTGATGATTTTCTTTTCATCAATGTCTAAAACGCCAACTTCACTTGATAAAATCAACATGTTGTCGCTTGTTAGATAATATCGGCTTGGTCTTAAACCATTACGATCAAGTACAGCTCCGACTTTTTGTCCATCACTAAATAAAATAGCGGCTGGACCATCCCATGGTTCCATCATAGTGGCATAGTAGTGATAGAAATCTTTTTTCTTTTGATCCATTGTCTGGTGTTTCCATGGTTCTGGAATTAAGATCATAATGGCTTTTTCTAGTGGCATGCCATTCATGACTAAAAATTCTAATGCATTATCTAACATGGCAGAATCGGAACCTGAAGTGTTGATGATAGGTAAGATCTTACTTGAATTTTCATCCAAGAAATCTGAATGCATACTTTCTTCACGGGCTAACATCTTATTGACATTTGCACGAATGGTATTGATTTCTCCATTGTGGGCAATATAGCGGTTTGGATGGGCTCTTTGCCAAGATGGTGTAGTGTTTGTCGAGAAACGTGAGTGCACGATCGCAATCGCAGATTTATAATTCTTGTCTTGTAGATCTAAATAGAATTTTCTTAATTGCGATACTAAAAACATTCCTTTATAGACAATGGTACGACTGCTTAAAGACGCAACATAAGTTTCTTTGCAGCTTTTTTCAAATTCACGGCGAATCACATATAATCTTTTTTCTAGATTCTTGTTCCCTTTTACGAAAGCCTGATAAATATTAGGCATGCAGTCTTTAGCTTTTTGACCTAGGATAGATTCATTACAAGGAACTTTTCTCCATGCGATGAATTCGCATCCTTCTTGTTCAACAAATTTTTCAAACATTTTTTTGTGTTGATTTAATAAAAGTTTGTTTCTAGGTAAGAAAAACATACCCACTCCATAGTATTCTGGAAGTTTAATATTTTCTTTTTTTAATGTTTTTCTAAAAAAATCATCACTGATCTGAAGTAAGATACCTACTCCATCACCGACTTTACCACTTGCATCTTTTCCTGCACGGTGTTCTAGTTTTTCTACGATATGTAATGCTTTATCGACTACATCATAGCTTTGTTTACCATCGATTTGGACTACGGTACCAATACCGCAGGCATCGTGTTCAATTTCAAAATTCATAATATACAACCTTTCTATTTGCCACTATCTCCATAGTTTGAAAGATAACGGGCACTCGGATCATTGACGTTGCATCCTTGCCAGTTTTTATTTGGCATCCAGAAGTCTTTGATCATACTTGCCTGATTTGGATAGTAAGACTCAAAAATTTCACGATATAATAAGGATTCTTTTGTGAATGGAGTACAGTATTTATATTGTTTGATTTTTTCTTCAAATTCAGTATCTGTATAATAATTTTCAGCATATTCTTTAATATCATCACTCAATGAGTGTCCAACTGCATCAGAGAATGCCGCTTTTTCACGCATTAAGATATCGTATGGTAGAATATTGTCTTTTTCAAAGGCATGGCGAAGTAAATACTTTCCTTTATTGTATGTATTCATTTTCTTTTTTGGATCAATTGCCATAACGTATTTGACAAAATCTAAATCTCCAAAAGGAACGCGAGCTTCAATGGAGTTTGTGGAAATACAACGATCAGCTCTTAATACATCATACATGTAAAGTTCATGTACTCGTTTTACACTTTCTTCTTGAAATTCTTCTTTGCTTGGGGCAAAATCTGTATATTTATAGCCAAACAATTCATCGCTGATTTCTCCAGTAAGTAATACGCGAATGTTACTTTGTTCATGAATAGCTTTACAAATTAAATACATTCCAATGCTGGCGCGAATGGTTGTAATGTCAAAGGTTGCTAAAGTTTTGATGACGGGTTTAATAGCATTTAAGACATCATCTTTATTAATAATGATTTCATGGTGGTTGCTACCAATAAAGTCAGCGACTTCTTTGGCGTATTTTAAATCAATCGCATCTTCTTCCATTCCAATCGCATAGGTTTCGATGGGTTTGTTTAGTAATTTTTGGCTGATGGCACATACTAGACTTGAATCCAATCCACCACTTAATAAGAATCCTAGTGGAGCATCAGCATCTAATCTTTTCTTAACACCTTCCACTAATTTATCGTGGATGTTTGTACAGATGGTTTCAAGATCTGAAGTGATTACTTTATCCACTTTAGTAACATCTAAATAACAAGTGAATTTTCCATCGGCATAATAGAATCCAGGAGGGAAGGGAAAGATTTGTTCAACAATTGAAACAAGATTTTTAGCTTCGGAAGCGAATACGATATTATGGTTTTTATCATAGCCATAAAATAATGGACGGATTCCGATTGGGTCACGGGCAGCAACAAAGTCATTTTTCTTGGCATCATAAATAATGCATGCGTATTCGGCATCTAGCTTTTTAAACATGTCTAAACCATATTTTTCATAGAGTGGTAAAAGAATTTCACAATCACTTTGCGAAATAAATGTATAGCCATCTTTTTCGAGTTCTTCTTTTAATTTTCGAAAGCCATAGATTTCACCGTTACATACGACAAGGTTGTTATTTCTAACAAATGGCTGCATGCCTTCTGGACTGAGTCCCATAATGGATAGTCTTTGAAAACCTAAATAGCCACATCCTACTTGTTGGATTCTTTCATCATCAGGTCCTCTAGAATAGGTGTTTTCCAATGCTTTATGAATTGTGTTTTCGCTTATTTTTAATGATTTATATCCTATAATTGTACACATAAATAATATCTCCTTAGAACGGAAAAGCCGGCAATTGCCGGTTTATAGAATTCCGAATAATAATTTTCCATAGGTTGGGAATGGCCAAGCTTCATTTGATGTTACGACTTCTAATTCGTCACATGGTTTTCTTAAGGCCGCCATATCTTGGATAATGAAGTCTCTTACATAGAAGGCTGATTTTTCAAAATCATCGATTGAATGTAGTTTTTTAACATCTTTTTCTAATGTGATCAAAGCTTGATAAGCTTCGGTTAAATATTCACTGACCTTTTTAGCTGTTTCAAGTTCATATGTTAAGTCGATGCCAATGGCTTTTTTGTTTGCGATGGTATCTGTCAATTCTTTAGAGAACTTACTTGCGGCTGGTAAGATGTCTTTTTTGGCGATGTCTAACATAGTCAAAGCTTCAATGTTGATTTGTTTTACATATTCATCCATCAAGATTTCATATCTTGATTCCACTTCTTCTTTTGATAAAACTCTTTGTCTTTCAAATAAGGCGATGTTTTCTTCTGTCTTGAAGTAAGGAAGTGCATCTGGAGTGGTTTTTAAGTTTAATAAGCCTCTAGACTCAGCTTCTTCAATCCAAGAATCATCATATCCATTACCATTAAAAATAATACGTTTGTGGTTTTTGATTGTATCTTTGATCAATGCGTGTAATGTTGTTTCAAAATCATCACTTGATTCTAGAATATTCGCAAATTTTTCAAGTTCGTCGGCAATAACAGCATTTAATACGATGTTGCATCCGGCAATACTTGAGTTAGATCCTGGCATTCTGAATTCGAATTTGTTTCCTGTAAATGCGAATGGAGAAGTACGGTTACGGTCTGTTGAATCTTTAGGGAATTTTGGAAGAACGGTTGCACCAATCTTCATTAATTCTTTTTCTTTTCCATCATATGGTTTATCTTCTTCGATAGCCTTTAATACTGCTGTTAATTCATCACCTAAGAAAATAGAAATGATTGCTGGTGGAGCTTCGTTAGCACCTAGTCTATGGTCGTTTCCAGCAGTGGCTACACTTAATCGCAATAAGTCTTGGTGTTCATCTACAGCTTTAATGATAGCGGCAAGGAATACTAAGAATTGTGCATTTTCATGTGGTGTATCGCCTGGTTCTAATAAGTTTAATCCTGTGTCTGTAGATAATGACCAGTTATTGTGTTTACCACTTCCGTTGATTCCTTCAAATGGTTTTTCATGCAGTAGAGCAACCAATCCATGTTTCTTTGCGACTCTTTGAATCAACTCCATTGTCAATTGGTTGTGGTCAGTTGCGATATTTGTTGTTGTAAAGATCGGAGCCAATTCATGTTGAGCAGGAGCTACTTCGTTGTGTTCTGTTTTAACTAAGATACCCAATTTCCATAATTCTTTATTTAAGTCGGTCATGAATTCTTGAACACGAGTCTTAATGGTTCCAAAATAATGATCTTCTAATTCTTGTCCTTTAGGACATGGAGCACCATATAGTGTACGTCCTGTATAGATCAAGTCTTTTCTTTGTTCATAATATTTTTGATCAATCAAGAAGTATTCTTGTTCAGGTCCTACTGTTGTTTTAATGGTTTGAACATCGTTATTGCCAAATAGTTTTACAATACGTAAAGCTTGTTTATTAATAGCTTGCATACTTCTAAGTAATGGTGTCTTTTTGTCTAGGGCATGTCCTGAGTAAGAACAGAATGCGGTAGGAATACAAAGTACTCCGTTTTTAATGAAGGCATAGCTTGTTGGATCCCATGCTGTATAGCCTCTAGCTTCAAATGTTGCTCTTAATCCTCCGTTAGGAAAACTTGAAGCGTCAGGTTCACCTTTGATTAATTCTTTACCACTAAATTCCATGATGACTTTGCCATCTTTATCTGGGTTGATAAAGCCATCGTGTTTTTCTGCAGTCACACCAGTCATTGGTTGGAACCAGTGTGTATAGTGTGTAGCCCCTTGTTCGATGGCCCATTCTTTCATAGCGTGGGCTACGGCATTGGCAATTTTGATATTTAATTGCTTACCATCACGAATGGTTTTTTCTAATTCGCGATATGTATCTTTTGCGAGTTTTTCTCGCATGACAGATTCATCAAAAACTTTACTTCCAAAAATTTCTTCTACGATTGATTTCATAAATGGCTCTCCTTTACATAAAAAAAGGGCAAGGACACTAAAAACACTAGGTTTTACCTATGTTTTCTTTGGCGTCCTTGCCATGTATGCAACTAATTATATTCGAATATTTGAAGTTGTCAACAGGAAATTGTAAAGAAATGTAAAAAATATTGAAAATAAAATGAAAATAGTGTATTAATTAATCGAGGTGAAAATTATGACTTATGAAGACGTATTGAATTTTTGTGAGGAACAAGACGTACGATTTATTCGTCTTTCTTATTTTGATATTTATGGAATGCAGAAAAATGTTTCCGTTTTACCAACGGAATTGAAAAGGGCTTTTGTGGAAGGGATTAGCTTTGATGCGAGTGCCGTTGATGGGTTTTTAGATGAGGTACATAGTGATTTGTTTTTATATCCAGATCCAAATACGATGACAATTCTTCCATGGCGTAGCATGGATGGTAGTGTGATTCGTATGTATTGTGATATCAAGTATCCGGATGGAACTTTTTTTGAAAGGGATGCTAGATATATTTTAAAAAAGGCTGTAAAAAAAGCGAAGGAACAGGGAATCACAATCAATTTTGGTTCGGAATTTGAATTTTATTTATTTAAACAAGATGAAAATGGAAATAATACATATATTCCATTAGATCAAGGCGGGTATATGGATATTGCTCCTTTAGATAAGGGTGAAAATATTCGTCGTGAGATTTGTTTGACATTATCTGAGATGGGTATTGATCCTGAGGTTTCTCATCATGAGATGGGGCCTGGTCAAAATGAAATTGATTTTCGTTATTCAACGGCTTTACAAGCAGCCGATAATGCGGCTACTTTTAAGTGGGTCGTAGAAGCATTAGCGAATATTCAAGGTTTGGTTGCGGACTTTTCACCAAAACCCATTGAAGATGCCCCTGGTAATGGAATGCATATTAATATGAGTATTCAGGATCATGAAGAATTGATGATGCCTTTTATGGCGGGAATTTTAAATCGCATTGAGGATATGACTTTGTTTTTGAATCGTTCAAAGCATTCTTATGAGCGTTTGGGAAAAGACAAAGCACCAAAATATGTTACGTGGTCGTATCAGAATCGAAATCAATTGATTCGTATTCCGGCAACGCATTCTACAAATCGTATGGAATTAAGAAGTCCGGATTGTAGTTGTAACATTTATCTTGCGTATGCATTATTGATTTATGCTGGTTTAGAGGGTATTGAAAATAAGATGGTACCAGATCCTTGTACGGATGTGGCAAGTAATGATGCTACAAAGCTTGCTCAAAGTTTAGATGAAGCAAAGTCAAAGGCGAAGAATTCGACTTGGCTAAAAGAAGTGTTAGGGAAAGATATTGTGGATATTTATGTTGGGTAAGTATGTATGGAGGCAAGTAAAGTATTAGTAATTGGAAATGAGAATTTCTTAGCTTTATTAAAAAATACGGCCAATTATCAATATGTGCTTTCAAAAACATATAATGATGCCTTAAGTAAGTTAAGGAATACTCAGTTTGATGTTGTGGTAATTTTGTATTCGCAAACAATTAGTGGTCTTTTGAATTTTGCGAAGAGTTTAAACACCTCTGTTCTATTAGTGTGTAAACTTGAAATTTATGATCAAGTTTTATATCAGTGTAAAGATAGTGGTATAATAGTCTTGTCGTATCCCATTAAGAAACAAGTTTTGTATGAAGCTTTCCAAATGATGAAGAGTTTAAAATCGAAGATTGCGATGTATGAAAAGAAGATCAATAAGCTTGAACAGAAATATTTAGAGCTTAAGATGGTGGATCATTGTAAGTTGGTATTGATTTCAAATTATCATTGGAGTGAAGAAAAGGCGCATCACTATATTGAAAAGATAGCGATGGAGCAGCATAAAGCGAAGTTTCTTGTGGCAAAAGAATTATTAGAGGAGTTTTCAGAATGAAAAAGATTCAAAAGACCAATGCGATGCGTTTTTTAGATCAGCATAAAGTGGAATACAAAGCGCATACGTATGAACATAAGGAAAATGATCCGGTGGATGGTATTCATGTTGCGAATATGTTAAATCAGCCTGTTGAAAAGGTATATAAGACATTGGTTACACAAGCTAACACAAAGGAATACTTAGTCTATATGATTCCGGTTGAAAAGGAATTGGATCTAAAGAAGTGTGCCAAAGTAGCAGGTGTTAAATCTTGTGAAATGATTCATGTAAAGGATATTAATAAGATCACGGGATATATTCGTGGTGGTTGTTCTCCTTTAGGAATGAAAAAGCAGTTTCGTACCTTTATGTATGAGGATGCATTAAATAAGGATAAAATCTATTTTAGTGCCGGTAAGATTGGCATGCAGATTGAGATGGATCCAAAAGATTTGGTGGATTTAATTCAAGTGCAAGCTGTAGATATCATAAAGGAGTAATATAGTATGTGGGCAAGTGAGAGTGTATTTTATCAAATCTATCCTTTTGGAGCTTGTGGAGCGCCATTTGAGAATGATCATGTTCTAGTAAATAGAATTCATAAGTTAGAGGAATTTATTCCGCATTTAAAGAAATTAAAAATAGACTGTATCATGTTAAATCCAATTTTTGAAAGTCGTACGCATGGCTATGATACAACGGATTTTAAAACGTTGGATACTCGATTGGGTACAAATAAAGACTTAAAAGAAGTCATAGAAAAATTCCACAACAACAACATTAAAATTATATTAGATGCCGTATTTAACCATGTGGGTCGTGATTTCTTTGCGTTTCAAGATGTATTAGAAAAGAAGTGGGATTCATCTTATAAGGATTGGTTCTATATTGATTTTAATGGAAACAATCACTACAATGATGGATTCTGGTATCAGGATTGGGAAGGCAATGATATCTTGGTGAAGTTAAATCTTCAAAATCAAGAGGTCGTAAATTATATTCTAAGCGTAGTGGATTTTTGGCAAGAAGAATTTAAAATTGATGGTTTAAGATTAGATGTCGCATATTGTCTAGATAAAAACTTCCTTCAAACATTACATAATCATGTAGATAGAGACTTTTTTCTTTTAGGAGAAACACTACATGGAGACTACAATCAGTGGATGAATGAGACTATGTTGGATTCTGTCACAAATTATGAGTGTTATAAGGGGTTGTATTCAAGTTTTAATTCGGCTAACTTCTATGAAATTCTATATTCATTGAATCGTCAATTTGGCAAAGATCCATGGTGCTTATATACGGGAAAACATTTATTTAACTTTGTGGATAATCATGATGTTGAAAGGGTCGCATCTATTCTAGAGGATAAAAATCAATTGCCTTTAATTTATACGATGTTGTTTACTATGCCAGGTATTCCATGTATTTATTATGGTAGTGAATGGGGTATAGAAGGTAAAAAGAATTGGAATGATACCCAGCTTAGACCAGAAATCAAAGTTTTTGAGTGGAATGAATTAACGGATACCATTCAAAAGTTAATCAACCTAAAACATAATCATTCCGCTTTATCTTATGGAGACTATACACAGATTGGTATCACAAATACGGCTTGTATCTATCAAAGACAAGATGAAAAGGAATGTCTATGGATTTGTATGAATATGAAAAATGAAGCTCAAACATTAGGCTTTAATGGACAAGGTAACTTCATTGATATTGAAACAAATGAAGAGGTTCCTATTAATAATGCACTTGAGTTCAAGCCTTATGAAGTAAGAATATTAAAAAGATCGAGCGATTAAAGTCGCTCGATTTTGCATATGTGTTTTCTTGTTTTCTTGTCGTAAGTAATACCAACGAGTAATAAATTGTCTTTGTATTTTTCTAAAACAGAAGGATACTTTTTTTCTTTGATTTGTGTAATGGCTGTATTTACATCTTGATTCCATTTTAATTCAACCAACATGGCTGGCTTATCTGTTTTAGGGATGAAGGCTAGATCCGCAAATCCTTTGCCGGTTGGGAGTTCTCGAATCACAGTATAGTGATCTCTTGCGGCATAGAAGGCAAGATCAATTGTATAGCTTAGAGCATTTTCATCATTATATTGAATGTGGTTAGTTTCTAGATGGGCTTGTTCAATATAATCAGCTACTTTTGCTTCATTCATATTAAACGTAGCATCTAATAAGTTTCGTGAATTTTGAATGGCTTTAGTGGTCGCATTCCAATCTGAATTTTTAATGGATGTAAAGAATGAGTCCATGACTTCTTTATTTGGAATGTAGCATGTTTGATCTTTTTGATTGTATCCCAAATATCCTAAATGAATCAGTAATGTAAGAACATCATCTTTTGAACCAAATGTGGACATATCGTTTTCAAATGAAGATGTGTCAATATATACTTCTTTTCCTGCCATCATTTGAATAATATTGTCTTTTAGTCCATCAAAGTTTAAATCGATATATATTTTCAAAGCTTCAAAAGATTCTGTTTTAGTCCAATAGTTTGAAAAATCATGTTTTGAAATAGCTGCAACTACAGATCTTGGTGAAAAAGTTGAAATAGTGTCTGTCATATGGTATCCATCATACCAATCTTTCATTTTTTGATAATCTACATGGTGCTTTCGACATAAATTCGATACTTCTTCTTCGGTAAATCCCATGTAGTTTGCCAGTGGCTTTGATTGCGTCATAGATATTTCATCAAACATATTTAAGGCACTGTGAGTTCCGTATTTTTTGATTGGTAATATTCCTGTCATGTAACACATTTCAATATAATTCTTATCTTTTAAAAGGCTCCTTAAGAAATCTAAATATGTTTCTTGTGCAGTTTTGTTTTCTTTGAATTCTCTAAAGATACAATCCCATTCATCAATAATAAAGATAAATTTATTTTTTGTATACGCATAGACTTCATTGAATGCATCGATGATTTCGGTTTCAGTTATGACATCTTTAAATTCAAATTTCAAGTCTTTTAAAATCATTCGATTGATTTTCACAAGCATTTCATCAATTGAATTTGTGGTACTTAAAAAGTCTTGTATGTTTAAATGAATCACATTGTGCTTGTTTAAATGTTCAAGAAAAGAAGGACAGTGACTGATATTTAATGTATTAAACAAGTCTTTTGAATTTGTACCCTTTGAATAATAAGCTACCAACATATTCGCATCTGTACTTTTCCCAAATCGTCTTGGACGAGTTACACAAATACAATCATTAGAAGTATTTATAGCTTTATTTGTGTATTCAATCAATAATGATTTATCTACAAAGATAGGACTGTTACACAATCTTTCATAACGGTTATTATCTGGATTTAAATAAATGCCCACAGTTGCACCAACTTTCTTATACTATTCTAACATATCATATATGGTATAATGACTAAGACAAGAGGTATTTATGTATGGAAAATTGGATTCGAAATCAGGATTCATTTTATGTGACAAAAGAGAATCAGAAGATATATTTTAGTGATGATTTCATCAAGTCAGAATCAAGAGTGACAGGTTTAGGTAAGGGTATTTATAGTACTTATAAATATTTTGATACATATATCTGGAAAGAAGATAGTACGAACCATTATTATTTTGAGTGGATTCCAAAAGTGGATGAAAATATTAAAGAGGTTCATTTTCCAGATAGTTTTGTGTGTGAAGATAAGGATGGCTATTCGACAATTCCTTATATGCAAGGATTATTGATTCCCAATCGGTATGATTATGATTATAGTCATATTGCCTTTGATGGTCAGTTTACTAGTTGTGCTGCCTATATGCCTTGGCTTAGTCAAACGAATAATGGAAAAGGGTATATCGCAATCAATGAAACGCCTTGGGATTCTAAATATACAATTGATCATGATGATAGGGGGACAAGGCTTCAATTTGTGTGGTTAACAAGTCTAGGTAAGATGCGATATAAGCGTGTTGTCCGATATTCTTTTGAAAGTAATATGGATTATAATCGTGCTGCTAAGATTTATCGAGAGTATGTAAAAGAAACTGGTTTATTTAAGAGTTTAAAAGAGAAAGAAGTTAAACTTTCTAAAATATCAGAACTTCAACAATGTGCAGTTGTTCATACGGGTATTAAGGCACATACGGAAAAGGATTCTCGGTTTTATAATGGGCAAGAGGATGTGATTCATTCTTTTGATTCGGTAAAAGAGATGATTCAAAGTCTTCATAAATTAGGTTCAAACAAACTTTATCTTCATTTGGATGGTTGGGCAGATCCTGGCTACGATAATTGTCATCCGGATTATTTGCCGGCATGTATTGAAGCGGGTGGATGGACTGGTTTAAAGAATTTACAGGATAGTTTAAGTTCTCAAAATGATTTATTTGGCTTACATGATCAGTATCGTGATTATTACTATACGGCTAAAACACATGATGAAAATGAAGCGATTCAATTAGAGGATGGTAGTGTGTTTGAACATGCCAATTGGGCTGGAGGAAGACAAAACTATTTGTGTGCAAGTCTTGCACCAAAGTATGTAAAGCGTAACTACACTGAAATCTTAAAACATATTAATTTAGATTGTGTATACTTAGATGTATTTTCTTGTAATGAAATGGATGAGTGTTTTAATCCAGAACATTTGATGACAAGAAAAGAGTGTATGGAATATAGAAGGGCTTGTTTTCAATATATGATCTCAAAAGGAATCATTCCTTCAAGTGAGGAGTGTAGTGATTGGGCAATGCGCGAACTTGTATTTTCGCATTATGGTCCTTATGAGTTTATGATGAAAGATGAAAATGAGAAAAGAATGGGAATACCTGTACCTTTATTTAATCTTGTGTATCATGACTGTTTCATTTTGCCTTGGCCAATGGATCAAAAAAATGAAGACTACATGTTGTATGCGTTATTAAATGGTGGTATTCCATATGTCGTAAGAAATGCACCTTATGATAATGTGGATGGTAATTTTGGCTCAGATGGTTTGTCCATAGAAGATAAAATTACTAGAGCCAATATTGTTCTAGATTTTTATCAAAGAATTAAAAATGAAGAGATGGTAGAACATAAAATCATTAATGATCATATCCAACAATGTAAATACAGTAACAATGTTACAATTGAAATTAATACAAAGGAGAATACGTATAGAATTGTATGAAAAGATTAGGAATAATTTTTCTTTTATTATTAACAGCTTGTACAAAGGCACAACCTGAACTAAGAGAGACAAAAGAAGTTCAAACATCAATCCCATATTCAGATGAGGAATTGATTAAAAGCGCAAATAGTCAAATTGAGGATGAAGCATATTATGTGGATTCAATAACTCAACAATCGGATAGTGAAGTATGGTTTTCATTAAAGAATAAAGATTTAAACAAACAATATGTCTTTAAATATGAAGGTAATGAGTTAATTCCAGACAGATTAGTGGATAATGTAGATTAAATGTATTGACTCAATGTTTGAGATAACGTAAGCTTGATTTAGTGATCGTTCTGTAGAAACTTGCGAAGCCTACAGGCGGGGAAGAACCTGCGGGTCTCTTCCTCTTTTTTTATTGTGTAAATTGGTTAGATTTTATTAAAAAATAATTTTGTTTTATTGACTGAATCTTGTGAAATAAAATATACTATTAACAAATGGATATGGAGAAATAATATGTTTAAAAAAGGGAAAAGATTAGCTGCGTTATGCACAATCATTTTTGTGGTTTTATCTATGTGCATGCCTTGTTTGGCGGATGAGACGCAGAAGACGATTCGTGTGGGATCTTTTGAAGATACATTTAATTATGTGGATGAACATGGTGTAAGGCGAGGTTATGGCTATGAATTGATGCAGGCTTTGGCTGGGTATACGGGTTGGAAGTTTGAGTATGTAAAGTGTGATTGGTCAAACTGTTTTGATAAGCTTGAAAATGGTGAGATTGATATCATGGGTGATATTGCGTATACGGATGATCGGCTAAAGAAATGTTATTTTCTGAGGAACCCATGGGTGATGAGAAGTATGTTTTGTATGCGGATTTAACGAATACGGATATTTTGTCTTCGGATTTTAAGTCTTTGAATGGAAAGCGTATAGGTGTGGTTAAAGGTGCTAAGCCTGAATATATGCTTACAGAATGGGAGAATAAGCATGGTATTCATACTGAACATGTCAATGTGGGTAACAATGAGGATGTTAAAAAGAAATTGGCAAATGATGAGATTGATTGTTTTGTGTCTTTAGAAGAGTCGATTTGGTCTGAAAGAGGGATTTCTAGTGTAACTACAATTGGAAAGTCTGATATATATTTTGCAATCAATAAAGAGCGTAGTGTTATTAAACAAGAATTGGATTATGCGATGCGCCAGTTGGATAGTGATAGTCCTTTTTTCAAGGCGGATTTGTATAAGAAATATTTTACTTTGGATTATACGCAAATTTTAACAGGTGTTGAAAAGTCATGGTTAGAAGAGCATGGTGGTATTCGAATTGGATTTTTAGATAATGATCCTGTTGTGTTTTCAATGGACAAAAAGAGTGGAGAGATTCGTGGTACACTGTCTGAATATATTTCGTATGCCAGAGATTGTTTGGGAAATCATACTTTAAAATTTGATATACAGGCTTTTGATGATTATGACAAAATGATTGAGGCTTTACAGAATAAAGAGATTGATGTGATTTATTATGCGAGTCGAAATTCAAATGTTGCCGAAAAGAAGGGGTATGCACTTTCAAATACGGCTTGGACGTATAATTTGATTGCCGTTACAAATAAGGAAGATTTTAATGAGAACGATTCATATGTGGTAGCTGTACCGAAAAACAAGGTAGCTTTAAAACAACATATTGCGTATTATTATCCGCAATGGAAACTCGTGGATTGTGATTCGATTGAGGATGGAGCGAATATGGTTGTTGATGGTAAAGTGGATTGTTTTATCATGGGATCGAGTCAGGTGTTGAGTTTTGATGGTAAAAAGAATTTTAAAATTATTCCTTTGACAAAGACAATGGAGGCTTGTTTTGCGGTTAAAGATGGGCAGGCAACACTATTATCCATATTGAATAAGACGATAAAGGCTATGCCTTCGGATATGTTGACAAGTGCGATTGCGATGTATGATAGTACGGCTTATAAAACGACTTTTTATGGTTTTTTAAAAGATCATTTGGTTATTGTGCTTGTTCTAGGCTTTAGTATTATTATTGTAATTCTTCTACTTTTACAAAAGGCAAGACGAGCAGAGGCGAGTGCTAAGGATGCAAGCTTAGCTAAAACACAATTTCTTCATAATGTATCGCATGATATTCGTACGCCTATGAATGCGATTTTGGGCTATTCTGAACTTATGAAGAATGAGTTGAAGGATAATGATTTGCCTAAGGTTGTAGAGTATTTAAATAAGCTTCAAAAGGCGGGGAATATTCTTCTATCAATTATTAATAACGTTTTAGATATGGCTCGCATAGAAAGCGGTCATATGGAATTGGAAGAAAACTATGCGAATATTGAAGATATAAGACAAAGATTGTTTGAAATGTTTGAGGATGAGGCGAAGAAAAAGAATATTCATGTGAGGTACACTTTTAATGTGGAGCATAAACATGTCATGGCCGATGTAACTAAGGTTGAAGAAATTTTTGTGAATATTTTAAGTAATGCCCTTAAGTATACGCCTTCAAATGGTTCTGTTGAAGTGAGTGTGGATGAGCTTTCATGTGATGAGCCTGGATATATGATTGTTCGTACAAGTATTACGGATACAGGTATTGGTATGAGTAAGGAGTATTTGGATAAGATTTTTGAATCTTTTTCAAGAGAAAGAATGACATCCAGTAAAATTAGTGGTACCGGTCTTGGTATGGCCATTGTAAAGAAATATGTGGATCTTCTTGGTGGTACAATTGATGTGAAGAGTGTTCTTGGTAAGGGTAGTACGTTTGTTGTCACGTTGAAATATAAATTGGCGGATGAAAAATATTATTTGAATAAACAAGAAGAGAATTGTGAAGTTGATAATGCAATTTTTAATGGTAAACATATTCTTTTGGCTGAGGATAATGATTTAAATGCCGAGATTGCACAAACCATATTAGAGCGTGCAGGACTTTTTGTAGATCGTGTAAAGAATGGTATTGAGTGTGTGAATAAGGTCATAGAAAATCCGTGTGGTACATATGATGTCATTTTAATGGATATTCAAATGCCTAAAATGGATGGATATAAAGCTACGTGTGAAATTAGAAACTTACAAGACACGGCAAAAGCATGCATACCTATAGTGGCAATAACGGCCAATGCGTTTGAGGAAGATAAGAAAAAAGCATTTGATGTAAAAATGAATGATTATATAACGAAGCCAATTGACTTTCAAAAAATGGAAGAAGTGTTAAAACATGTTTTGAGTAAGAAGGATCCTCTTAGTTGAGGATTCTTTTATCTGATGTTATGTAAATGATTGATTTTGTGTTAGTTTAGATGTTAAAACCGTATCTAATTCAACGAAAATAATGCGATTTAGACAAGATAGGATCATTCGCAACAAAATGCTTGGAGTTAATAATGTTTTCACATTGAACATTTATAATAGAAATTGGCTACTGGATGTAGTAACGGTGAACCCTCTGAATAAAAAGGATGATAACTTGAGTTCTTAAAGATTCTGATTTTATAGGAGGACGTGTTGTATGTATATTTATCTGTACATTGATGTTGCCATGTATTTAATGGCTTTAGTTGAATTACTAAAAATCGCATTGATTATTATAGAAAAATGTAAAAGACACTAGTTCACCCGCTCCAAGGATCAAACTAGTGTCTTTCGACATTAAATAATTCAGAGGAACCACTGTATCCAGTAGTCTTTCTGCATGAATATTAAACAATTGATATATATAAAAGTCAAGACTAACCTTATCTAATCTACGAAAACAAGATATTTTAGATTAAATAGGAACTATTGTAATACAAAATATTTTCACATTGAACATTTATAATAGAAATTGGCTACTGGATGTAGTAACGGTGAACTCTCTGAATTAAAAGGATGATATCTTGAGTTCTTAAAGATTCCGATTTTGTACAAGGACGTGTTCTATGTATATTTATCTGTACATTGATGTTGCCATGACTATCTTGGCTTTAGTTGAATTACTAAGAATCACATTGATTATTATAGAAAAATGTAAAAGACACTAGTTCACCTTCCCCAAAGGATTAAACTAGTGTCTTTACATTAGATAAATTCAGAGGAACTACTATATCCAGTAGTCTTTCTGTATTTGTATTATAGTTGTTAAATTGATTTTATGCAAATTAATTGATTATGTTGGAATAATCATCTGGATGTACGGGCTGCTTTGACAAGCTTGCATACACCATCGCTTAATAGTTCGATATTTTCTTCATTGAAAATTATATCTCTAGAAGTATGTATTCGATCAAGATAATAGAACAAGCCTTTCTTGAGGGTGCGATTGTATAAAGACAACATTGAGGTTTTAAAAGAAAGTTCCCGATAATCTGGCATACTAGCTGCCAGATATGAGAACCCTAGAAATTCCAATGTATTTCAATAGGTACTTCCTTAGTTACAGGGTCTTTTTTGCCAACCAATACATAATCAATCAGCTTTTCAACCGTTTCCCTGTCTAAGTGTTCAAGATTTGTATATTGCTCGATTAACTGTCGTCTGTTGTCGCCAATCAGCATTTTTCTTTCAATAACATCAAGCTGTTTCTGCGTATCAATCATCAGTTTTTCGAGCCTTTCTTTTTGTGTTGAGAAGTCTTTGGATAAATCCAAGTAATCAAGTTCGGAAAGAATACCCTTTACCTTATCTAAATATAATTCTCGGATTCCTTTTGTATATTCCGCAATCTTTTTTTGATAAGCAGCAATCTCCGTTTCCAGAGCTTCTTTTTGACCTCGCAAGTCATTGTTGAATTGCACATTTTGTTCAAGCTCATCTTTGTCAAGATATTCTGCGGATAACTTATTAAGTTCATCAATCACAGCTTTTTCTAATTTGTCTACTGAAATGAAAGAACCTATACAAGCGTCCTTTGCTACATGGCGGTTAGAGCATTGTAAATAATGCTTACCATGATTCTTTGACGAACGCATTGTATAACCACAATTCATACAGCGAGCTTTTCTGGCAAATAAACCGATTGTGCCAACTGTGAAAGGTTTTGCCTTTTGAGCTACCAATGCTTGAACCCTATCCCATAACTCACGGTCAATAATCGGCTCATGTGTACCCTCAACTCTGTACCACTCGTCTTTGGGTCTGGGTTTGTTTTGCTTTGTCTTATAAGAAACGCTGCCATATTTCCCTTGAACCATATTCCCGATATAGATTTCATTCACCAACATATCTGATATGGCAAAATATTTCCATAGGGTACTGTTTTTCGTTTTAGGCTGCTTGTAACGCAAACCATGAAGTCGTTTGTATTCCGTAGGGTTTGGTATTCCTCTGTCATTCAGCATACGGGCAATGGCGGTCTTTCCATATCCCTGTGAAAACAGTGTAAAAACTTCTCTGACAACTTCCGCAGCTTCTTCATCAATAATCAAATGCCCTTTTACGTCAGGGTCTTTTTTGTAACCATACAGAGCAAAAGCACCGATATGGTGTCCGTTCTTTCTTCTGTCAGTGAGAACGCTTTTAATGTTCTCTGACATATCCTCCAAGTACCACTCATTCACCAGACCGTTAATCTGTCTTGATTTCTTATTTCCTTTATTAGCGGTATCTGCATTATCAACAATGCTGATGAAGCGAATACCCCAAATAGGAAAAAGACCGTGGATATATTTTTCCACTAATTCTAGTTCTCTGGTAAATCTGGATTGTGTCTTACAAAGGACAATATCAAATTTACGATTCTTTGCGTCCTCCAACAACCTGTTAAATTCTGGTCGTCGTCTGTCAGAACCAGTGTAATCATCATCACTGTATATGTTGTAGACTTCCCAACCATGCTCTAATGAGTATTGAAGTAACATTGACTTTTGATTCTGAATACTGTTACTGTCGTCTGTTTCTGATTGTTTGTTTCTATCTTCCTCTGATAAGCGGCAATAAATAGCAACTCTTGATTTTGATTCTATCATGCTTCGTTCTCCTTTTTGAGAAGACGAAACAAACTATCTCTACATAATGTTATTATAACATCTTGTAGGATAGTTTGTCTATCATCTGGCAGGAGTTGCCCTTCCTTTATTTTTTTCATATTGATTTATCAACTCTATCCATTTTAGAGTAAATGCTTTTGTAAACGCCGCTTTATCACAATTTTTAAAAACATTCTTGCAAACTACCTTTGCGTCATTTGCCATTGAACCACCTCACTACAATATATTTACAAAGTATGCAAAAATGCTTGTACATTATGAAAGAATTTGTCTATAAAGTAAGAAGTAATCAGATGGCTTTGGAAAGCTCCACTGGAATTTCACCATTCCCATTCTGATGGGTGAACCGCACCATGCGAGTGTATCATTATTCTGATATACGGGTCATGGCAGCAACTTTTCCAACAGTCGCTTACGGATCACTGGCGTGGTCGCTCGCTTCTTTATCCCTCCTTTTCATGGGTCATGGCGTTCCAGTCCGTCGGCTCACCGCATATCAAACGTATCTGATTACTTTATTCAATTTTCAAAGAACACTTGTAAAACGGAGCTGGAATGAGGTGGTATCACACTCCGTATATATTCGCTTATTTCACTCTGACTTCAAAACCTAGAATTGCTTTAATAAGGGCAGCTCTAATTCTGCCTTTCAGTTCCATATCGACCACAATATACATATTTCCGTGTTCATCATAGAACGGGCGTAAACTTGCTTTTGATATGTAAGCGTCATAGTGATTTAAAATTTTCTCTATTGCCACTTCGTCGCCATCAGCAGCTAAACTGATTGTGGAGAATAGAGGACACTTTTTTGTAGACTTCATCATGTTATAATTCCTCCTCGTACATATCTCTAATGAGCTTTAGTGAACACATTCTGTTTCTATAAACAGAGTTTCTGGAAATATCCAAAATCTCTGCGATTTCTGCGTCTGGTAATTCCAGAAAGTAGAACATCAACACAACATTGCGTCGTCTTTCACTTAATTTTTTGATTGCTTCACATAATTTCTCATCATAGACACGAACTTCTGTACCGAACACATCAAAGGAAGTAAATTCAAGCGAGTATTCGTCCGATACACCCAACTGGTTTAATTCCAGCTCTGGTATTTCACAGAAAGATATTTCATGCTTTGCACGTCTGGCAAGTTCTTTGTTGTAGTTCTTTACAGTTCTGCCAATCACCTTACGAGCCAGACAGTCAAATTGAAGTCTTATAGCGTTCTCAAATGAAGAAGGTTTCATAATCTCACCTCCTTTCAAGTTGAAGTTGCTAAAGCGAAAAGGCTTTTTACCTCTTTCCGCACTAACACTCAACACGGAGGGGTGATTTGTAACCCGAATCAGAAAAAAATCAAAAAATTTTTTAAAGTAGCAAAAAAGCACAAGAGCAATACTGACGTGCTGTTCTTGTGCCTTATAAATTGTTCCTGCTATGTGATGTGAAAAACCATATACAAGAGCGATATAATCCGCAAAAGTTAAACGGATTTTTTTAACAAGCTACCAATGGTCGAATGTTGTTGAATGTATAGGCATTCCATGCGGCTACCTCCTGAAGCCGCTAAAACAAAACCAACCAGTAGTTTGTCCACCGTTGGACAAAAATAAAACGGCGGCTGTATGAACCGTCGTTCTATCTAAAAGGACGTATAAAAGCATTACTGCTGACAACGGTTTTTTTTTACCGCCAAGCAGCATATATTGTTATTTACCTGTTCATAGGAACTGATAAACCTTGCAATACGTTTTACTGTACCTGTTACAAATTCTTTAGGAACAGTAAAATGTAGTGAGGTGATTAATTATGCGTAAAACAGAAGATAAATACGATTTCAGAGCCTTTGGTCTTGCCATCAAAGCGGCAAGGATGAAACAAGGTCTGACCCGTGAACAGGTGGGAGCAAAAATTGAAATTGACCCACGCTATCTGACGAATATTGAGAATAAAGGGCAGCACCCAAGTTTACAGGTGTTTTATGACCTTGTAACTCTACTTAATGTGTCTGTTGATGAAATTTTCCTGCCGACCAGTGACAAAGTAAAAAGCACTCGCCGCAGACAGTTGGAACAACAGCTTGATACTTTCGACGACAAAGATATGGTTGTCATGGAGAGCGTCGCTGCTGGTATCATCAAATCAAAGGAAGTGGGGGAAGATTAGTTCCTCCATTTTTATTTGCCTGCCAATCATACGGGATATGGTGATAGGTAATAAAAATGAGCCGATAATCTATGAGATATGAAATCCTCTGAATTATCGGCTCTGCATCTAAGTGTCTGGCTCTTTGATTACTGTTATTTTTAATTTGCTGGCATTAATTAGGTTTTCCTGTTTGCATTTTGGACAATACAGTGGAAAATTTATCAACTTAGTATCCGTTCTGATTTTTGTTCTTGTTTTATTCTTGCATATAGGACAGTATATCCATTTTGCTGTTCCCATTTGTTTCCTTTCTGATATACTATTTTAATGTAAATTCACATGCCAAATAATAAGTGTCATAATCCCAATCTTTAGGGGATTCGAAATAAGAAATACTTACTATTATTCTATAGTGCCCTGATGGGAGTTCGCCATAAACCGAGGAAATATCAAATGGTAAACTTAATCTTTCGGTGGGATTTATAACTGCATCATCTTCGTTATCTTTTGATGGGTCATAAAGTTGAGTTAATTGATACCATGTTTCTGATTGCTCCGCTTCAATTTCAAAATAGGCTTTAGAATAATGATACTCTTTGTTGGAGTTATTTTCTAAAAAAAATTTTGCGTTTTCTAAGTCAGAATACTCTTTTTCACTTGATGTAAGCTCAACATCTGATAAAGTATTAATTTTTTCCTCAGTTCCATAGGACGAAACCTCATAATTCTCTTTGAAATCCTGTGATGATATTATTTCTTCATCTGATGTTGAATTGCACCCGGACAAAATGCTTGTGACAGTTATTAAAATAATACAGATAATTTTTTTCATAATCGAAACCTCCTTTATAAGTGCTTAATGCAATTATATGGGGAAAATGTCTATTTTTCATCAACATATGCAATTTTTATACAAGCTGTAACACAGGCTCCCCCCTTATGATTATTTGAAATTTTTATTGTACCTCCATGCCTTTCACATAATATTTTACAAATGTTTAATCCCAGACCTAGATGTTCAGACGTAGTATCTTGCGATGGTTTATAAAATGGTAATGTTACACGTTCTATATCCGTACTTTTGAAACCACAGCCATCGTCAGAGACCGTAATCAATAAAAATTCCTCCTGTTTATTTACATCAATAGCTATCATCGACTTAGCATATCTAATGCTATTAGACAACAGGTTTTCATAAATTTGTATGATAATTTCAAGATTGATAAATAGAGTTTGCTGTTTATTACAATTTGTTTTAATCGTATATTCTATATCAGAACAGAGCATTTCCGTTGTATTTGATAAGGTTTTTAATAAGAAGTCAAAGTTTATGTTTTCTTTTTCGATTTCTATATCTTCTAAACGGTATAAGTTTGTCATAGCACTAACGTATTTTTCAAGCCGTTCCACATTGTTGCGTACTGTTGATAATTCGTCGAGTACCTCCTGTTGAGAAACTAATCCTTTGGGAATAAATGATAACAACATTGTGGTATGTCCTTTTAGTATTGTTAAAGGCGTGCGTAAATCATGTGAAAAAGCAGCATTTAATCTCCTTTGTTCAGTAAATTGCCGTATCATTTTTTGGTTGTTTTGATATAAACAATTTTTCATCTTCTCAAATGCAAGACACAGCCTCCCCATCTCGTCTTTATAAGGGTAAGGCAACGTAAAATCCAGTTCGTTGTTTTCGACTTTTCTGTATGCATTCGTCAGTAACTTTATGGGTCTTACTAATTTTCGGTTTACAAAGATAGTCACACAAAGAATCATGCTAATTGAAAGAGCAATAGGAATGGTGACAATATTAACCACACCTAGAGCAGAATCCACAATTCTATCATGTTTAGTAAACTTTGGTGAAACTTCAATGTAAGAAACATGATTAGGATAAATATATTCTTGTACTGGACGTTCCTTTTGATAGTCTACAACAAAATTACATACTTCCTTTTCACTTGCATTATATATTGTGTATTCTGTTTGGTCTTTGTTATATTTCGCTGTAAATGAACCATTTTCAGGTATATCATACCTTGTTGTCATGTCCTCATATTTATAGTTAAGGTTTATTCTGTAATCATCTACAAGAGTAATAGATATAACACCTATTACAATACCAATCACTAAGGAAATAAGAGCATAAAAAACAAACGAATTTTTAATACTCATGTTGTCAATATAATGCCTTGAATTTTTTCGCCTTACTTTTTCCATTTATATCCGCACCCCCAGACAGTTTCTATATAAGGATTGTCGCCTATAGAAAGGAATTTTGTTCTTATCCGGCGTATATGTTCTGTAATAACAGAATTGTCGCCAGAACCATCTAAGCCCCATACTTTTTCATAAATTGTCTCACGATCAAAAATAATCCCCTTGTTTTGTGAAAGAAATTCAATAATATCAAACTCTTTCTTCGTAAAATTTATTTCAGCATTTCTATAAAAAACAACTCGTGATGAATAATCAATTACTATATTATTATCGAACTGAACTATTGCGGACGAACCATGTCTTTTTTCTCTCCGCAAATGTGCAGCAACTCTGGCTTCTAATTCATCAACGGAGAAAGGCTTTACAACATAGTCGTCACCACCGACAGCAAATCCTTTGATTTTATCACAGTCCTCAATCCGAGCTGTTAAAAAAATAATAGGACAGGACACAAAATTCCTGATTTTTTCACAAATTGTAAAACCATTCATATCTGGCATATTTATATCTAATAAAATAATATCTGGATGTTTTGTGATTGCATTCAGTGCTTCTTTTCCGTTAATTGCTGTGTATACTACATAACCAATTTTGCAAAAATATTGATTTAGCATTGATACAATATCTCTTTCGTCGTCTACAATCAAAATGCTCTGTGCCATATCTCGTTCCTCCTTAGAAATATATCTTATCATTGAAAAAGCAATTTTTTATCAACTATGTCCACATACTACTGTTAAAAATTGATAGATTTTAGCTATTTTAATTATTATAATCTCTTAAACGAAATGTAACAACTATATTAATCAGCTTGCAAATCATACCGAAGCATGAAATGCAAGCTATATTTATTATCCTATAATCTTCCAGTTATAGCGGTTTTTTTATTAACCTCACAAGCAGTATTTTGTTTAGAAATGCAAATATGAACTCACAAACTCACATATACGTTTTTCAATACCTGTTGATTTGTGAACAGGAACTGTAAAATGTAGTGAGGTGATTACATATGCGTAAAAAAGAAGATAAGTACGATTTTAGAGCGTTTGGTCTGGCAATCAAACAAGCTCGGATAAAGCAGGGTCTGACCCGTGAGCAGGTGGGAGCTATGATTGAAATTGACCCACGCTATTTAACAAACATCGAGAACAAAGGACAGCACCCAAGTTTACAGGTGCTTTATGACCTTGTTCATTTACTTAATATATCTGCTGATGAATTTTTTTTACCTGCCTCTGATCTGGTAAAAAGCACCAGAAGACGGCAGTTAGAAGAGCAACTCGATACTATGTCCGAAAAAGACTTAATTATTATTGAAAGTGTTGCTGATGGAATTATTAAGTCAAAGGAAGTGGAGAAAAAATAAAATCTCCACTTTTTTGTTTCAAAAAATGAGCCGACAATCTATAAGTTACAATAACTTACAAATTATCGGCTCTGCGTCTTAG
>OGQM01000470.1_pt1 | contig 36403 bp, 26 predicted proteins | sample 1553191 | NCBI WGS metagenome assembly OGQM01 (sample SAMEA2579954, study PRJEB22360) | human gut metagenome | biome: human gut; feature: human-associated habitat; material: faeces | place: Denmark | collected 2008/2010 | reverse complement strand
TATATATTCATCCGCCATCGCAGTATATATTCATCCGCCATCGCAGTATATATTCCAAAGCCGGGGCAACGAGCTGCCGGCAGGAAATGCCCTTCTCAATCTGAAACGATGATAAAAACCTCTGTTTTTTATTTACAGCCTGTTCTCTCCATGCAACCGGTGACCGTGAGCGTCTCCGCCCCTGTCATCCTATCTGTTCTGAGGGACGGAGAGCAAGATGACCGTTACAGGAAAGTCCGACAAGAACCGTCACAGGCAGCCGGCAGGAGTCATGCCGCATGATCCGGGTTTCATTCCATACGCGCCCCTTGAGCCATTCCTCTGCTTTTTTATCCCTGTACTTCATCTGAGCAGCATATCTCCCCTATATTTATCGGGTGAGCCATCCATGCCGTGGCCGATTATTTTCAGCCTTTCTTTTCTCCTTCGGATTATTTTTCTTATTTTTGCCTACAAAAGAAAAATAAGGAATGGACCCACTGACATATCTCGAAGAGCACTGCATGCTGAGACACAATATTCTCACGGGCGAGACGCTCTATAGCCATGATGGTGAGCATTACGAAGTACTCTCGCCGGAAGCTGTGAACACCCTGATATTGGAAGCGGGACGCGAAGGCGTCACACTGGACGAGACGACCATCGCCCGCTACTGCCAGTCAACGCTCATCGACCGCTTCAACCCGGCGGAGAACTGGCTCTCTTCCCTACCCGACTGGGACGGAGAAGACCGCGTTGAGCCGCTCGCACAACGCATTATCACGAGCAACAGGGAGTGGCCGCAGAGCCTTCACACCTTCATGCTGCAGATGGTGGCACGCTGGCGAGGATACAAGATCAAGCAGCGCGACCTCACCGTACCCGTTCTCGTAGGTGGCTTCGGTCTGGGAAAGACCACCTTCTGCTCCCTGCTCCTCCCCCCTGAGCTACGTCGCTACTACACCGACAAGATACAGCTCCACTCCACAAGTGACGTGCACCATCTGGTGAGCACCAACCTCCTCGTATGTGCTGACGAATATTATCAGGAGCACACCGAGATGGAAGCGCTCTCGCAATATCTCTTCTCACGCAGTGAGCCGGTATTCCGTCAGCCCTACGGCATCAACGCAGAGCCACGGAGAGCCTATGCCGCCGTCATCGCCACGACAGGCAACCTCCATCCCATGACCGATGCGGCAGGAGCAGCCCGCCTGGTGTGCTTCGAGGTTGAACGCCGTATCGATCTCAAGACACCCATTGACTACGAGCAGCTCTATGCTCAGCTGACACAAGAGATCGACGAAGGCGCCGAACTGGAACTTACCGATCAGGAGCGTGAACGGCGTGCCATACAGAACGGTCCGTACCAGGAGGCCGACAATCTCGTGAAGATGGTGCAGACGCTCTACGGCGTTCCACGTGGTGACAAGCGTGTGAAGGCCATCAGCATCGATGCGGTCATCGACCGACTGATGAAGGAATACCCGTATTGGACGCCCGGCGAGCATGCCAACCAAGACGTCGGATTTGCCCTGCAGGAAGCCGGATTCCCACGCAGCCGCATACACGGACGCTCCCTCTACCGCATCATCGAGCGCGATCCCCGCAAGCTCGACTTCATCGAAGAGCCCGAGGAAGAGTCTGAAGAGGACAAGGAGCTCGCCAACAATCCCCTTGCAAAAGCCCTCCTCACAGGACTGGGAGGACTTGTCAAACAACCCAAGAAAAAATAGAAAGGAATTACTGTCATATGTCGAAAAACGATACGTCGCTGACCCCGATGATGAAGCAGTTCTACCAGCTGAAAGCCAAGCATCCCAATGCGATCATGCTCTTCCGCTGCGGCGACTTCTACGAGACTTACGGCGATGATGCCATCGAAGCCTCCAAAATACTGGGCATCACGCTCACGCGCCGCAACAATGGCGCTTCCCAAGGCGCTGAGATGGCAGGCTTTCCCCACCATGCCCTCGACACCTATCTGCCGAAGCTCATACGCGCCGGCAAACGCGTCGCCATCTGCGACCAGCTGGAAGATCCGAAGAAGAAACGTGCTGCCCTGAAAGGCAAGAAAGGACTCACGGAGATGGACAAGATGGTGAAGCGCGGCATCACCGAACTGGTCACGCCGGGCATTGCCATGAGCGACAACATGCTCAACTACAAGGAGAACAACTTCCTCGCCGCCATCCACTTTGGCCGTACAGCCTGCGGCATCAGCTTTCTCGACATCTCCACCGGTGAGTTTCTCACCGGCGAAGGCACCTACGACTATGTGGAAAAACTTCTGGGCAACTTCATGCCGAAGGAGGTGCTCTACGACCGCGACCGTAAGCAGGACTTCGAACGCTACTTCGGTACGAAGTGGGTCACCTTCCAACTCGATGACTGGGTATTCACCGAGCAGAGCGCACGCCAACGCCTTCTCAAGCATTTCAAGACAAAATCTCTCAAAGGCTTCGGCGTTGAGCACCTCAAGGAAGGCATCATCGCCTCGGGTGCCATCATGCAATACCTCGACCTGACGCAACACACCCACATCAGCCATATCACCTCACTGCGCCGCATTGACGAGGAACGTTACGTGCGACTCGACCGCTTCACCATCCGCTCCCTGGAGCTCGTCGAGCCCATGCAGGAAGACGGGCAGTCGCTCCTGAACGTCATAGACCGCACTTCCACGCCTATGGGCAGCCGAATGCTGCGCCGCTGGATAGTGTTCCCACTAAAAGACGTGAAGCCCATCTGCGACCGGCAAAACGGAGTGGAATACTTCTTCCGGAAGCCGGAGTTCAGACAGGTGGTCGACGAGCAGCTTCACCGCATGGGCGATTTGGAGCGCATCATCTCACGCGTGGCTGTCGGAAGGGTCTCGCCACGCGAGGTCAACCAGCTGAAAGTGGCTCTCATGGCCATACAACCCATCAAGTCGGCCTGCATGAGCAGCGGAGACGAGCATCTCCAGCGCATCGGCGAGCAACTCAACGTCTGTGAGAGCCTGCGCGACCGCATCGACCATGAGATCACCCCCGACCCGCCTCAGCTCGTCAACAAAGGCGGCGTCATTGCCGACGGCTATAGCCCCGAGCTCGACGAACTACGGTCGATCTCACGCAACGGACGCGACTATCTGCTCGACATCCAGCAGAGAGAGATTCAGAAGACCGGCATCACTTCCCTGAAAGTAGGCTTCAACAACGTGTTCGGATACTACCTCGAAGTGAGAAATACGTTCAAGGACCACGTGCCTGCCAACTGGATACGCAAGCAGACCCTGGCGCAGGCCGAACGCTACATCACCGATGAGCTGAAAGAATACGAGGAAAAAATACTCGGTGCGGACGAAAAGATCCTCGAACTGGAGGCCCGTCTCTTTGCCGAGCTGATACAGGCCATGCAGGAGTTTATCCCCCTGATACAGATCGACGCTACCCTGCTCGCCCGTCTCGACTGTCTCCTTTCATTCGCCAAGACCTCAGAGGAGAATTCCTACGTACGTCCCATCGTCGACGAGAGCGAGGTGATCGATATCCGCCAGGGACGCCATCCCGTCATCGAGACGCAGATACCGCTCGGTGAGCGTTATGTGCCCAACGATGTGTTCCTCGACAATGAGAAACAGCAGATCATGATGATTACCGGCCCGAACATGGCCGGAAAGTCGGCTCTGCTGCGTCAGACGGCCCTCATCGTACTGCTCGCCCAGATCGGATGCTTCGTGCCCGCAGAAAGCGCGAGAATAGGCGTAGTCGACAAGATATTCACCCGTGTGGGTGCCAGCGACAACATCTCCCTCGGCGAGTCCACCTTCATGGTAGAGATGACCGAGGCTGCCGACATCCTCAACAATGTCACACCCCGCTCGCTCGTTCTCTTCGACGAGCTCGGACGCGGTACAAGCACCTACGACGGCATCTCCATAGCCTGGGCCATCGTGGAATATCTGCATGAGCAGCCACGCGCACGGGCCCGCACGCTCTTTGCCACCCACTATCACGAGCTCAATGAGATGGCCCGTCACTTCAGCAGGATCAAGAACTATAACGTATCAGTGAAAGAGGTCGACGGCAAGGTGATCTTCCTGCGCAAGCTGGAACCGGGCGGCTCAGAGCACTCCTTCGGTATCCATGTAGCGGAAATCGCAGGCATGCCCCGCTCTATCGTCAAGCGTGCCAATATCATCCTCCACCAGCTGGAGGCCGACAACGCGGAAGTGGGATCGGTCGGCAAGCCCAACGTGGAGCACATACAGCAGGCTGAAGGCACCCAGCTGAGCATCTTCCAGCTTGATGATCCCGTTCTCTCGCAGGTTCGCGATGAGATCCTCGGACTGGACATCAACAACCTCACACCCGTGGAAGCGCTCAACAAGCTCAACGACATCAAGAAGATCGTCACTGGCCACAGCTAACAGCAACCTCCTGCAACGCACGGACACACTCATACCTGAGACGGAGAAATCCCGAATGATGAGACAGACCGCCCATCATCCGGGATTCCTCCGTCTTGGCACATTATTGACCAGCACTAGCTTTCGCTTATCCGTAGCACCCTACCCGCTCGAAGACTTCAGAATCTTGGAAATAACTCAAGGATAAGCGATGAAATATATTGACACAAGCGTAAGGATTCAGATCTCACATATCCTACTTCTTCCGATCAAGATCGGTCAACATCTACAAAATCTGTGTTTTGTGGCACTATGGGCATCCCTAGCTCTGAGATTCATGTCCATCCCTGTATTTTAGCCGATTTATGGCTGTCTTGAGTAGTATATGGCTACTTGACCAAGTAGCATAATATTACTTGGCCAAGTAGCATAATACTACTTCCTCAAGTAGCATAATACTACTTGCCAAGGACATATTGGAGCCATATTCCTATCTTATGCCCTTCTGCTGTCATAATCGTATGACGGCAGAGACCAACAACTTTCCAACGGCTGTTGGTAAAAGACTGACGGATAGAAAATGAAGACACATTTCTTTACACGTCATAATTCCGCATCTGCCTGATCATACTGGTCCAAAGAAATCGTAGCCGTTGTCGAGAAGAAAAACGAAAAAACCGCATATCAATGAACAAATTGTCATCGATACGCGGTTTTCCTGATTTGAAACTTATGTTTGTCTAATTCACGTTGCTTACTTGATCACCTTATGCGTGCCGTTTGCGTCCTTAACGATATATACCTGTCCGGGCTGCATCGTCTGTACGCGCTGGCCATTGATGTCATAGATGGTCTGGGGCTTATTCTCCGATGAAGTAACGCCATGGATGCCGGTTGCATTAGGAGATATGGTCACTTTCACAGGAATGATATTGCTCAGATCATTGGAAAGAACAGCATAAGTGTACACTGCATTGCCCTCTTCCTTGCTCTCTGATACAGGGAAGGCAAACGAGTTAGGAGTGGTGGTAACCGTAATATCGTCGAACGATACCTGCTCATTACTGCCTGCGAACGTAACAGCCACATTGCTCTGATCGGTGATCTCCTGAGTTTTGCCCTTAAAGCTGATGCTCTTCACCCCATTGTTATAGATCAGCTGGATATCATCCACATAAAGGCTGTCAGCGCTGCCACAACCGGGAGCAGCATTCGTAGAGATCGTAGCGAAGATAGCCTTGCCCTTTACCCCATTCTGCTTATAGCTGTCATAGTCGAAAGGAATCACCAGACGCTGCCACTCACCATTGTTGGTAACGATCTTATTATTGCGGGCAACGCCGAGGATATTAGCGTATTCCGTATTGCACGGCTCCTGATAGTAAGTACCGTCTGTAATTACTGTACTGATAGTAGCATAAGGATGATCCTCTTGAGGAGTGCCCTGAATAAACTTCACCCACACAGCGAGTGAGTCGGGCGTACCGTCCATATACTGATAGAAAGGAGCCTTGTACTTGTCAACATCCTCCTTCGACATATCCAGGTAAGCGTTGTTTTTAGGATCATCAGCCGACACAGCACCTGCATGCAGACGACCGGTCGTCAGCGTTCCATTAGCAATAGCCAACCACATATCTACAGAAGTCAGCAAGACACTATGCTGGCCTGTACTTCCCGGTGCAATGCTATCACTAATGAAAGTATGAGGAGTACCACTAACGAGACTAGCCCAATCACCATCTGCGCTCTCGAAGCCATGCCAGTTGTAAGGCTCTACATGGAAAGGATATTTAACTTCAGCGTTCTCGTCTATCTTATAATTCTCAAAGCCTCCGTTCAGAAATTGGAAACCTTGTCCGAACGTGCAATCGATAACATCTTTACCAAAATTAATAAAGATCTTGGCATACAAACGATCGCCCAAATCATAGCCAGCCACCTCCAAAGGAAGCTCCATAGTATTACCCATAAGAGATACACTAATCGTATCCTTCTTATAGAACACGCTACGGCCGGAAGCTGTCTGGCTCTCACTGATATTATCTACCTTAACGTCTCCGATAGGCAGCATTCCGCTAAAATTAAAGTCGCAAAGCACAAGCTTCAGTGTTCCGTCCTCATTGCGGTCCAATGAGATCGTATTGGTAGAGGTAGTGGCCCCTCCGAAATTCACAGTCAGCTGATCGGTATAATCCTTAGCCGATGCAGCCATGCAGCTCATGGCTGCCATTAAAAGTGTAAAAAACTTCTTCATATATAACTTAAACTTATTAAACTATATTTCTACTGAACGATCCTCATCCTACAATTCCAATCGGATGACGGACAAGTTGTTCTATACCTATCGGATGCGGTAGCACACGCCAATGGAACCGAAGATAGGATAAAGATCCATGCTGATGGTATTGAAGTTGTTGCGGAAGATCTCATTGATGCCCCAATTCACTTCTCCAAAAAAGCCGATGCGGTGAAAGGCCCACCAGTCAGCGCCGACAGAGATACCATACTGCACGTTGCGCATATCTTCCGAAAAATCGTACGAGCCCCATGAAGTAGCATCATTACCCAGCTCTACGCGCTGTCCCGTAGGATCACCCACACGCAGGTAGCCTTCATGAGCCTCTCCCTCGAATTCCTTCTTTACCAGGAAAGAGACATAGGGTCCCACACGCAGACGCACCTTATCACTCACATGCCATGTGGCAAGGACGGGCACCGTGAGCATCCATTCGTTCACCTCCGTGCGCTCGTTGCCCGTATACCGTCCTTCAAGGCTTTCTCCGCCTCGGATAATGGCCATGTGATAGTTCTTCACACGCGCATCCTCTTCCATACCCTTATTCTCATAATGCAGTCCTACGATCACGCCCCAACGCCGATCCTCACTGACTGGTTTTTCAAAATCCAAGCCGATCACGGGATTTGACTGCAACTTATAACTGTTGATGTGGCGAATCTCAGCCGGTAGACCCAAGGGTGCCGTACCGCCTACATTCAAGCCTACCTTGGCCGTCACACCCACATTGTGAAGAAAGCCCTGGGCGGAAGCATTCAAGGTAATAACGGCAGCAATAACAGATAGAATGATCTTTTTCATACTTATTCCTGTGAAGTGCAAACAATCCGGACATCGTCCAAAATAAGGGTAGAGCCAATGGCGCCCTTGAAATTGTCTCCGTCTTTAGAAGACGAGAAAACGATGGCAAGGCTATACCCACGATTCTCAAGCGTCTCTTGATCGAGATCCTTGTCATTGTAATAGATGAAATTGGCCTTGAACTCATGCCATTCGTCATCCCCAGTGTCATCAATATCACCCATGTCGGCAATAGCAACCAACTGAGGCGATGTCTTCACATTGTCACCATAGAGCACAACACGATTACCCTTGTCATCGTGGTTTCTGTAAAGCACTGCATAGATAGCCGCATAGTCTTTCTGATCAGGCATAGTAGAGCCATCTACATCCTGGTAAATAGAACCGCGGTGATACTTATAATATCCTTGGAAGACCATAGGCTTCTTATCAAAGGAAATACCAAATTGCGTTGCATGAAGGGTATTCACAAGAGCCTGTGAGACATCAAACTTTCCAAGAAAAAGGTTGCCGGAAGCAATACGGCGATTGACCAATTCGCCAAAAGTCCCTGTAGAACGTGTCGTGCACGCCACTGCGTAGCCATGCCTTCCTTTCTCGACGACATAAGTAGGATATTCATCCGGTTTGGCCGAAGCCTTACTCAGTCTGAAACCGGCATTACCCGAAGCCCATACAGTGCTGAGACTACCATGACTACCATCGGCCTGCTCCTCTTGCCATACATAATAGGCTTGATTCTCAGGTTCAAGCATATAGTGCTCGAAATCATAAGTCACGGTATCTTTCACCGTCACATACGTCGGATTGAAACGCAATGTGTACAGACGACTCCACTGTCCGTCCTGAGAGGTGACCTTATAGGTCAGAGGCCCCTGCGAGAAATCACGCACGGTGCCACTGGCAGGACTGATCGTTGCCCCCTCCGTTATCCGGAACATAGGAGCCAGACTCGTCAGATTGGCCTGTGAACGTACCGTAAAGGTAATAGTGGAATCCGCATAGGATACATTCTGCATAGTGTCGGATAGCTGGAAAAATGTTTCCAGCGGATTATCGACATGCACAGACACTTGCTCAATGTCAGCCTCTGCATTGAGGGGCTCGTCTTTAATACAGGACGAGAACGTAGCCACTGTTATACCAAGGCCTAAAATCAACCTTAATTTCTTCATTCGTCTCAACGGAAAAATATTTTATTGTTTTCTCACTTTTTCAGTAATTCGATTACCTGTAGGAAAACAAATACAACCTTTTCTTAGAAAACTTTACCGGCTGCAAAAGTACTCTAAAAATCCGTAAGTTGCAAATATTCAAGCTGTTTTTTAGCTTTTCACTGCTTTTACACGCTTAGAGACTCTACTATAGCCCATTCTTTGATACAGGCTTCAAGAGGCCTGTCAACAACTATCTCCATCATATCGTACCAACTGTTTGACAGAAGAAGAATATAGAAATTATAAAACAATACCGGCTACAGAAGAAATGTTCATCTGCAGCCGGTAGCATATCAAATATTTTAAACAAACAGCCTACTCTTGATACTCAGCCAACCGCTGCAGACAATAGGCCCGCACATCGCTCCATTTATAGTAAGGCCACTGGGAGGTAGCGATAGGCAGTGTCGCCTCATCTTCATTGGAAAGGATCTTCACCAGAATAGGATGCTTGCCCGACGGATCAGCCACAGTCTTGCCGTTGACAGTCTTCACTGGACGATAGAACACAAACTGTATGTTGGCAGCCATAGGAACAAACTTCCACAGTGTCCAACCCTTGTCGTCCAACTGCTCCAGATCGTTGATTGTCTCCCCATAACCATTGAGGTTGAGCAGACAGGTGAGGGGACACACCATCGTATCGTGACCATAACGCAGCGTTGCACCGGGATGATCGAGTCTAAGACAGCTGTCTGCATCGGCAATGATACGACGGAGCAGATTGCGTTGGCTCCAAGGCTGTACGCCGCCGCTCAAGGGAGAAGTACCATAAGCCACATACCAGTAAGCATTGTTACGAAGCCACTGGTCGTAGATCTCATCTTTGGTGAAGATATCGTAGAGATGGCGTGAGTCACACTGTCTTTCCTGCATCTTATTGACTAAAGGACGATCGAAAGCATCACCTTTAACCAAATCCTGCACATCGATGATGGCATTGAAGAGTAGATCGCACAGACGCTGTCCGTTGACCTGTGTCTTCCAATAGTTCTCATCATTGAAGAGTACGCCCATCAAATGCTGATAGTTCTCATGCTTCTTATTGAATGTCTCCAATGCAGCCTTGGCCTCGGGAGAACGCTTCAGAGAGTCCAGATGACGGTCGTCCAGATTCATGAAATACATATCGTGATAGGAGGCGTCATGACGGATATTCAGTTCTGTATTATTCCGGAGGAGCTGCTGCAAACCGTTCTCCATAGAGAGAATACAACGGATGACCACTGTCGAACGGGCATCAATGTTGGTCTTTCCCTTGAAGATTTCAGGGAAACGGTCGTACATGCGCTGTGCGATCTGCCTATGTTGCAGTGCACCGAGCTGTGTCAGTTCGCCATCGCGTCCGTCGGCCTGCGCTGCCATGTCCTTAAGCAATGCGAGCATCTCCTTGCCCTTATCCGTGAGCTTACCCAGCGAATCGGCCTTCGCCAGCATGAGATAAGGCTTCGTATAGGCATCCTTGCCTATCATGTAGCGTGAGCCATGACGGCCATAGTGACTCAGATAATAAGGCTCATAACCTTTCGGAGCCGGTGTAAGCTGTTTCTGCGGACCCGGATAGGCCAAATAGGTGTTGGCGGCCAACAGCGGATTGGCGTCAATCTCCTGACGGCTCTGCTGTGCACTCATTGTAAGCGGCAGCAACAAGAGCAGTGAAGCAAAGAATAGTTTTCTCATTATTCTGTATTTTTTATTAACTATCAGTCCCTGCAAGACATACGTTATTCCACGCATATTTTAGAAACAAAGGTAATATAAAAAACCACGACGATTCCGTCCGTTTGTCTTAATAAATATTAAACCGGCATTTCACCTGACAAGAGAGAATAGGGGAGAAAGGCTCTATCATACATTCTCCGATTTTCGCACTTTGGATTTCTCCATCACCTTTCCGTTGACCAGCTCAAACCGCCGGTCAAACTCTTCCTTGGTACGTTTCCAGTGATTGTGGGTCCAAAGATAATATTCCGGATGCCTCTGGATGTCCTGCTCTAAGAGGGAGAAGAAGCGACGGGTGATCTCATGCTCAGGCAAGCTGCCTGGATCACGTGTGATGAGCTGGAAGGTGCAGGTGTAGTATCCACGGCGGGGACGCTCCATCTTCACATAGAACACGGCATCATTCATCTTACGCATGATGCGCTCGGCACCCGTAAACACAGGAGTCTGATGGTTGAGGAAAGGCAGCCACAGATGAATGTTCGTCCATCGGGGTGCCTGATCAGCAATATATCCGAAGATGGAGCGCTGGCCCTTTCTGCGAAGCGTCACGAGGGCACGAAGGATGTCTTTCTTTGGCACTGGCAATCCGTTAGGCTGTGAGGAGCGCAGACGATGGAAGAGATCATCAAAAGACTTGGAATGGAGAGGATCATAGACCAGACCTATGATACGGTCTCTAGAGACAAATGCCCCTACCGTAGAGAGCCATTCCCAATTGCAGTAGTGACCGAGAATGCCTCCAGCATCCTGTCCTTCCTGAAAACATTGCTCCACCTCTTCAACATTGTCCACCTGAAAACGGCAATACAGTTCCTTATCACTGATACTCAGCAATTTGATGGCCTCAAAGAAATAGTCACAGAACCAATGATAAAACTTCCGTTCGATCTTCTTGATCTCCTTTTCGTTTCGCTCCGGGAAAGATGTCTCCAGATTTCGGCGTACGATCTTACGGCGATAACGTGCCACATCATGCACGAAGAAATAGCCTATGTCCGAAAGGACATAAAGCAACCGGAAGGGTAGGAGGGAGATAAGATAAAAAATGGCGTAAACTATTCGTGACATATCCAGATTGATTTACAAAAGACAATGGTCATTGCCCATTTGGCTACACGGCCTATTCATATCAGCAGTAACACGGAGTATCTGCATTCCCGGACTGCCGTTTGCCTGCGGCCATGACATTTCTACCATATTTATCCGTAAGGCGATGTTTGTTCGACTTTCGTCATAGGCTGTCCGTAACCAGGGGCAATATCCTCCGGCAGCTGTCCATACGGACGACCACCGTTTCACTTTAGCTCTGCATATCGTGCAACCGCTTATAATACCCATCAAGGGCAAGCAGCTCATCATGCGTGCCGCGCTCCACGATTTGTCCCTCATGCAGCACACAGATCTCATCGGCATTCCGGATCGTGGAGAGGCGATGGGCAATGGCCACGGTGGTACGTGTCTTCATCAGCCGCTCGAGGGCATCCTGCACAAGATGCTCACTCTCCGTATCAAGAGCCGACGTAGCCTCATCGAGGATCAGGATCGGCGGATTCTTCAGTACGGCACGGGCAATGCTCACACGCTGACGCTGACCACCGGAGAGCCGGCCACCACGATCACCGATATTCGTATCGAAGCCCTTTTCCGACTCCATGATGAAGTCGTAGGCATTCGCAATCTTAGCCGCGCGGATCACCTCCTCTTTCGTGGCATGGCTGACACCAAAGGTGATGTTGTTGTAGAACGAGTCATTAAAGAGGATGGCTTCCTGATTGACATTGCCGATCAACTCACGCAGATCATGAATGCCAAGATCGCGCACGTTCACACCATCGACGAGTACCTCGCCTTCCTGCACGTCATAATAGCGGGGGATAAGGTCGACAAGCGTCGACTTGCCACTACCGCTCTGTCCTACGAGTGCCACCGTCTTTCCCTTAGGAATGACAAGATTGATGTCTTTCAGTACCCACTGCTCACCATAACGGAACGACACATGGCGGAACTCTATCTGATGTTCAAAATCCTGGATGTGCACGGGATGTTCAGGCTCCTGGATCATAATCTCCGCCTTTAGGATCTTGTCAACACGTTCCATCGAGGCCAGACCCTTAGGTACACTATATCCTGCCTTGGAGAAGTCCTTCAACGGATTGATGATGCTATAGAGAATCACCATATAATAAATGAACGTAGGACCGGAAAGCACCTCCTGATTAAGCACCAGAATACCTCCAAACCAAAGTACGATTACGATCATCACCGTACCTAGGAACTCGCTCATGGGATGGCCGGCCTGCTGACGGATGTTCACATGCATGATATTCTGCCGGTAGTCAGAGTTCACCCGGTCGAAACGCTTATTCATCTTCTCTTCCGCACAGAAAGCCTTGATGATGCGCAGACCACCAAGCGTCTCTTCCACCTGACTCATCGTGTCGCTCCACAAGGCCTGTGCCTTGATGCTCTTCTGTTTGAGCTTACGTCCTACAAGTCCCATAAACCAGCCAAAGACTGGCACAAAGACGATGGTGAACAAGGTCAACTGCCAAGAAATGACAAGCATGGCTACGAAATAGGAAACGATCAGGATCGGGTTCTTGAAGAGCATGTCAATGCTCGCCATGATCGAATTTTCTATCTCCTGCACGTCACCGCTCATTCGGGCAATGATGTCACCCTTGCGCTCCTCGGAGAAGAAGCCCAGATCAAGAGAGGTAATCTTGCGATAGAGCTGGTTTCGAATGTCACGTACCACACCAGTGCGAATCGGAATGATCGTAGCCGACGAGGCGAAATAGCACGCTGTCTTCAGTGCAGTCATCACCACAAGGACCATACCGATAAAAAGCAGGGTAGTGGTAGAGCCATATTCATTGATGACCTGCTGCACAAGATAATCAGCGTTGTTGGAGATCACCTCCTTGTTCATCGCCCAGGGCATCAGCCGCGTAGCTGTCCCAGCCCCCTCTGTCTTGAACAGGATCTGTAAGAGAGGGATGAGCGTGGCAAAGGAGAAGATGTTCAACACCGCACTGAGGATGTTGAAGATCACCGACAGTACAAGGTACTTCTTATAAGGCGGCACGAACCGCCTCAGGACTTGCAGGAACTCTTTCATAATCAGATAACCTCACCAAATAACGTTGCTGATGTAGAGCCCGTGATGCGCACATGTACCGTCTCGCCGATATGATGTCCGCCACGGTCGATGACCACCGCCTTGTTCTGTTCCGTACGCCCCATAAGTTGGTTGCGGTCACGCTTCGACGTGCGTTCAAGCAAGATGTCAAACTCCTTACCCTCATCTTCCTTATTGCGCTGTGCGGAAATCTCCGTCTGCAAATGGATCAGCTCATTGAGACGGCTGATCTTCGTCTCCTCACTGACATTATCGGGCAGATGACGGGCCGCATACGTACCAGGCCGCTCCGAATACTTGAACATGAAGGCTGAGTCGAAGCCCACCTCACGCATCAGTGACAGTGTCTCCTCAAAATCCTCCTCCGTCTCGTCGTGATAGCCTACGAAGACATCGGTGGTCAGTCCGCAACCGGGTATGATCCGTCGGATGGCCTCCACCTTCTTCAGATAGTCCTCGCGCGTATATTTACGGTTCATCAGCTTCAGTATCTTGTCACTTCCGCTCTGCACGGGGAAGTGGATATGCTTACAGAGGTTAGGTTCCTCAGCTATCGCATGGAGAATGTCCTCGCTCATATCCTCAGGGTTGGAGGTAGTGAAACGTACCCGCATGTCAGGCACGGCACGCGCCACCTCACGAAGCAGTTCTGCAAACGACTCCACACGGCCCTTTTGTTCCTTGCTGCCAGGAGTGGGCAGACCATAGGAGTTGACATTCTGTCCCAGCAGTGTCACCTCCTTGAATCCCTTGTCATGCAAGTCACGCACCTCAGCAAGAATGCTATCGACATCGCGTGAGCGCTCTCGACCACGGGTGTAAGGCACGATACAATAGTGACAGAAATTGTTGCAGCCACGCATGATACTGACAAAGCCACTCACACGATTACCACCAATACGTTCGGGCATCACATTACGGTAAGTCTCCGTCGTCGACAGCTCAATGTTGATGGCATTATGCCCGTTCTCACACTGTGCGATCATATCGGGCAAGTTGAGATAAGCGTCAGGACCACAGACTAGATTGGCATGATGGTTGGTCATCAGATCGTCTTTCACGCGCTCAGCCATGCAGCCCAGCACGCCGAGGATGAGACGACGCCCCTTGCGCTCCTCAGCATAGAGCGTATCAAGACGATGATAGATCTTGCTCTCGGCATTATCGCGAATAGAGCAGGTATTAAGAAAGATGGCATCAGCCTCTTCCTCTTTCTCACAGACTTCATAACCGGCCATCTGCATGATGGAGGCGACCACCTCGCTGTCTGCCACATTCATCTGACAACCGTATGTCTCTATAAAAAGCTTCTTTGTCATTGGATATAAAATGATGAATATTAAAACGAATTGATATAAGCGCCCGTCACCCTCCTTGCCGTGGTCAGCGCACGGTCACCTGACAGCCTTTCATTCTCTTCGTCAGCACTAGGCCGACATAGAAGAAGGCAATGCCCGTAACCAGGCCGGCAAGGGCATCAACAAGGTAATGGGCCTGAATGTACACCGTCGACATACACAGCAGGACATATAAGGGAACGAACAGCCAAAGCCAACGCCAATAGCGCGTATAGATCACCAACAGCAGACACACCGTCGACACACCGACATGTGAGGATGGAAAAGCGGCTGTCGGCCGCTCTCCTGCCGCCTTGGCGCCCTCGACGAGATGATAGAAAATGCCATCGGTATAGCCCGGTGCGGGCAGACAGTCTTGATGGCTGTTGAAATAATCGCCTAGCGACGGGAAAGTACCGGCTACTATATCCTTCATACCTACAGCCTTGTAATAGAACGTAGGACCGGTAACGGGCAATACGTCATAAATCACATAATAGGTGAAGAATGAGGCGAGGATGATCCATGCCGCCCGCTCAAAATTCTTGTACTGACCGAAAAAGAAGATGAGCAGCGTGAGGATTATCAGTGGATAATAGGAGGCATAGCCCAGATCCATCAGCTCACTTATCACATGGGAGGGATAATGCTGTGAGAACAGCAAGGCCGGCTGACAGCCGAAGAGCATCTGGTCGGCCCTGGCAAAATGATGATCGAGATTGGGTAGCACCCGGTTGAGCTCATAAGTGTCAGGATACCAGATGGCAAGCAACACGCCCTGTACAATAACACGCAACAATCTTGTCACACGACACGGTACCAGCTCATAGACGGCCCACACTGCCAGCGTGATGAAACACAGACGTACACGACCCCATATCAAAGCCTCGGGGGATTCCAGCTTCGTATAAGTGAACAGTATCATCAGCAGGGTGAAGAGGGCATAGCCCAGCACTGTCCACTCCAACGGCATCAGGCCACGGTGGGGCTTCTTTTCTATCGTTATATATTTTTTCAGTGATGTGATCATATCCAATTATTCTCCTTATACCATTTCACGGTAAGTGCCACACCTCTCTCAAGCGGGTACTGGGGGTGATAGCCCAACTCGTTAACTGCCGGCGTGATGTCGCAACGCCAGTTGCGCTGCCGGAGGATGTTGTATTTGTCATTGTTGAGGGCCGTCATCTTTCCGGTGAGATGCATCCAACGATCACCGATGGTCGTCACGACACGCAACATCCAGATGGGGGCCGTGATGCGAATCCACCACGGACGACCCAAGGCCTCGTGGATGAGACGGCTAAAGGTAGAACTTTGATACACGGCGCCATCGCTAAGAAAATATTTCCTGCCATTGCTGCCATGGTCAAGAGCCAGGAACACAGCTTGCACGACATCGGCTACATAGACAAACGTGATGTCCTGACGTTTAAAGCCTACCGAGAAATCGGTATGCTGGCTGATACTCTTCACCATCAGGAAATAGTCCTTTTCCCTCGGGCCGTAGACTCCCGTAGGACGCAATACGACAAAGGGCAACCTTGAAGCCATGCTATCGAGGAACTGCTCAGCCTCCAACTTACTGCGGCCGTAAGCCGTATTGGGACAAGGCCGATCCGTCTCGGTGATCTCCTGATAGGGTTGCTGCTCCCTGATGGCACCAAAGACAGAAAGTGAAGAGAGATAGACAAAGCGCTTCAATGGCATGCCTAGCTTCAATATCGCTCCGACCAGATGCTTCGTTCCCTCTGTATTGACACGGAAAAAGTCGGACTCCTTCAACGCCTTAGTCACGCCCGCAGCATGGACCACATAGTCGAATGTATGGCTGCGTAAGGATTCTATAAGCTTCGCTTCTGAACTGAAATCAAGATTAATAAAGTGTATGCGACTGTCCTGCAGATAACGGCGACTACTCGTAGGACGAACGGCAGCCCACGTCTCAAATCCATGGGCAAGAGCCTCCTCCACGATAAAACTGCCGATGAACCCGCTGGCTCCGGTGATAAGAATCTTCATTCGAATGTCTGACTATAATATGGCCGCAAAGGTACGTATTTTCCGCTGAGTAAACAAGCATTTAAATTATTTTCAGTCAGCAGGAAAAGAAAAAGGGTCACTCCCCCTCCGATGTTCATGAACAACTTTCCGTCACTATTCAACAATCCTTACCTGACAAAGGAAGATGACTACAATGAACATTATGAGCTAAGATGTGGCAAAAACGGTTTTCACCGTTTTCCATACAATCGCATTCTCACCCATAAACAACCTAATGAACGTATAGCCACAATGGTGAAATATTAATCCAATGAAGTCTAAGACCAAGAAATTGGAGGGCAAATTCACTCATAATGGAAAATATTTCTCAAAAGAAGTGAGTTTTTCAGATTTTATTGCTATCTTTGACATATTGTAATTTAATTTTGTGGATTCACAACGGTAAGAGAACACTTGCTAAAGACGGTCACATCATGGACAGCCATATGCTCATCGAAAGACTATTGTCGGGCCGTAACACAAATTCAAGAAACTTTCAGAGATCGGTAAGCGGATAAAAAGCTGAAAGTCACACACCATAAAATATTCAACCTGAACAACAGTAATGATTTTAATTCTGATATAAGCTATGAATTGTTATCTATCGCGTAACTACAAGGGATTAGATAGTGCTGGAAATAAGGCAAAGACTGACATGGAGAAGATTATGGAAGACATGAACTTCAGAAATGTCGGCCTGCCCCAGAGCATATCCAAAAACGTTCTACCACACTTCTTCATCACCCTCTTCAGCGTCATCAAATCGATATTCTGCATAAAGAGAGGGGACAGACTGATATTGCAGTATCCTTTTAAGAAATATTTCACGTTCGTATGCCGCATAGCACATCTGAAAAACATTCAGGTGATAGTGCTCGTGCATGACCTCGGAAGCTTCCGCCGCAAGGCCATTACACCAGACAAGGAGATAAGAAGACTCAACCATGCTGACTATATCATAGCGCTCAACGATAATATGAAGAAATGGATTGAGGAACATCATTGCAAAGCCCTGGTAGGCACCCTAGGCATATGGGACTATCTATCAGACACCAAGGCACAGAATCAAACCTATAGCACAGACCTCACCGTAGTGTATGCAGGAGCACTCAACCCGAGAAAGAACATGTTTCTTTATCATTGGGGAAAATACATAAATTCGTTCAAGGTAAGGCTCTATGGTAACGGATTCGAAATAGACAAGGCCGAGGGTGCCGACAAATTTGACATAATGGGATTTGTAAAGTCCAATGAACTTATAGCTACGGTACGTGGACATTTTGGACTGGTATGGGATGGAGCCTCAGAAGACGGATGCACAGGCGATTGGGGCGAATATCTCAAAATTAACAATCCGCACAAGACATCGCTCTATTTGCGCTGCTCACTACCCGTAATAATATGGAAACAGGCCGCTCTGGCACCATTTGTAAGCAAGCACGGCATCGGCCTATGTATCGATTCGCTTAAAGAACTGGACACTATCCTGCCAAAGATTACCCAAGAACAATATGCCGAAATGCAAGCTAATGTCGAACGCATAAGTAATCTCATAGCCAAAGGGTACTTCTTCAAGAAAGCATTGAAAGAAGCCGAAAGACAACTCGATTTACTTAGCAACATAAACTCAACAAACAAGTAAATATAATTAGGATACACTAGGAACTATCGATTAACTCAAATCTGTCATTGGATCGCAAATATTTATTTTATTGGATTACTTGACACTAATACAAGATCCTTCGAACTTCCAATGACAGATTTGAGTAAAAGTGACCGAGGCCAATGACATCAAATAAGAAACAGCATAAAAGGCACTGACAACCATATCCTACGAACTATTTCCTTGAAAAAATCAAGATCTTGAAAGCCTCGTTCAAGTGGCATTACATTACTTGGTAAGACGGCAATGTCTGATCGCGCAAAGATACATGGATCATTCCTTTTTAGTAGGTATATCCCCCTTATTCACGTATTCACGGTAGGGATGGTCAAGATCACAATAGTCAAAGTTATGTACATGTCGTTTTTCTACCTCTGGTGGAGTCATATAGTCTCCGAACACTTGTGAGAGATAGGTATCATAGTCACGTATACCCATGACACTCTTCCCCTCAAACATAATTGGCGCGAAATTATCCTCTACATCCTTAGGCATAATACCCCGAAAACGTGCAGTATATTCCAGTGTCCAAGATGCTTTGGCATAATCGGTAGATATCAGCAGTCGACGAATACGACGCTGAATGTCACCCATTGTCGTGACACGACGCAACAAAAGTGGAACCCATGATGAAATACCATGGCCGTGACGATAAGGATCTCGATGAACAAGATAAAGAGCACGGGTCAAATAACGATAACACTGGGTTTTCCACCAACGGTGAACAATATTGTCAGGCATGCCATCAACAGGAAACACATCAACATAAATTCCCCCGAGATAACTCAAATGAAAACGTTCGATAAGAGTCGTCGATGCATCTTGTACTTTTCCAAACGGAAGCGGATACATCGGATCATTTTCCGCACAAACAAACTCGTAAGGCGCTGGTAACCACTCACGACTGTGTGCGATGAAACGTTCATAATCCGGACGGGGCATTATTACGTCAACATCATCATCCCAAGGAATAAAGCCTTTCTCACGAACGGCACCAATAAGTGTTCCTGCATAAATACCATAACGAATTCCATGTGACTTACATGTCGCATCAAGCGCCTCAAGTACACGAAGCATTCGCATCTGTAAAGTTCTTAAATCCAGCATTTGCATCTTCCCTTTAATGATTCTAGATAACAAAGATACAACTTTCCAATCATTTTACGCTTTTGACTCAATATTTTTTTTTAGCTTTGCAGGCATGAAAACAGCATTGACACGCATAGGCATAGATGCCAAGCGCATCGTAACCAACCGATCAGGGCTCGGCAACTATGGCCGTAACCTTGTCAACGACCTATTATCGCTCGACTCCCCCTATGCTTTCCAACTATATGCCCCTACCCCCGGTGATCTCAGCCTGCGACAACAAATAGAGCCTTCCCCAAAGATGACTTACTGCTTTTCCGGACGACACACACGCTTAGGACAGGATCTGTGGCGACGTAGTGGCATCGTAAAACAACTTTCTCGGAATGACGTACAACTCTTTCACGGACTATCCGGAGAGTTGCCAAAGGGGCTCCAAGCTTCCGGCATCCACGGTCTGATGACCGTCCACGATCTCATCTTTATGGTTCATCGGGAATACTATAGTCGTATTGACGCCTTTTTATATGAACGAAAATTCTACCGTTCTTTAAAAGAGGCGGACCGCATCGTTGCTATCAGTGAATGTACCAAACGCGACATTCTCAAATACAGTGACTACCCAGCCAACCGCATCGACGTAATCTATCAGAGTTGTAGCACAGCCTTCCAAAGACGCTGCACGCCTGAGGAGCTTACTGATGTAAAACGCCGATATGACTTACCCGACCTATATATCCTCAACGTGGGAACAATAGAAGAACGCAAAAATATTGAACTGGTGATCAAGGCACTCAGTCTGCTACCGTCAAACATACACCTCATAATTGTGGGACGGCAGACTCGCTATGCTGATAAAGTAAAGTCGATGGCATCCCATCTAGGTGTTATCAAACGTATACGATTGCTGGAAGGAGTACCCAACCAAGACTTACCGGCCATCTATCAACAAGCTGCCACTTTCGTCTATCCCTCACGTTATGAAGGGTTCGGCATACCCATTATCGAAGCTATACAAAGTGGGCTGACCGTTACGGCAGCTACAGGATCTTGTCTCGAAGAAGCAGGAGGACCCTTCAACAGCTACGTCAATCCCGATGATCCAGACGCCATGGCAAAAAGCATCCAACTTGCCATCAATCCCGACAATGACAACAAGACGATCGTAGCTCAAAGCCAAGAATATATTAAACGGTTTGAAAACGCACGCATAGGAAAATCGATGCTGGCAGAATATACAAAAATATTACAAGACAATTATTTATAATCATTATGAAAAAACTATTATTGTCTGCGCTAGTTCTCACTACAGCCCTCACAGGTGGAGCACAGTCGCAGAAGCGGGCCTTCGAAGTAAAGGATGTCTACCGCGTACAGTATGCCTCAGGACCTACTGTAAGTGCCAAGGGACAGCTGGCTTATACTGTCAGTGGTTCCATTCTCAGCCGTCAGAAATCATTTATGAACATTGTTGTCGATGGCAAGACCGTCACCAATGACAGTCTAAGCGCTTCGCCCCAGTGGTCGGAAGATGGTAAAAAGCTGTATTACACTTCCTATAAGAACGGTACAGCCCAGCTCTATGTGCTGGAGAACGGCGTATCAACACAGCTTACCGATTATGCACTCGGTGTTCAAAGTGCCATTGTATCTCCTAACGGCCGGTACGTCGCCTTCGCCGCTCAGGTGGACCCTCTCACTGACGGCACCGACGGCAAGGCACAACTCGCTGCCCTGACTGCCAAGCAGAAGAATCCTCTGCAGGCACATCTCACTGATTCACTCTTTCTCCGCCACTGGACAGAATACAACGACGGCCGCTACTGGCACATCCTCGTCTATGACCTGCAGACAAAGAAATACACCGACCTGACTCCAGGTCGCTACGACTCACCTGTCTTCTCACCTAACGGTCCCTCAGGCTTCGTCTTCTCACCCGACAGTAAGGAAATCTGCTATTTGAGCAACCACGACCGTCATCCCGAGGCATCAACGAACTGCGACCTTTGGGTAGTGCCCGTCACTGGTGGTGAGGCACGCTGTCTGACAGCCGACAACAAAGCCTGGGACGGCTCGCCACAGTACTCACCTGACGGCCGTTGGATCGCCTACCGCTTCCAGCGTACTCCCGGCTACGAGAGTGACCGCTTCATCCTTGGACTGATTAACCGCAAGACAGGAGAGAAACGCGTATTAACAGAACAATTCGACAACTGGGTAGATGACTTCCAGTGGAGCGCCGATTCAAAGCAGATCTATTTTCTCGGAGAGGTACGTGGTGAAGAGCCTCTCTATGCTGTTGACCTGGCAAAGGGCCACATCCGCCCTGTGATCGCCGGCAAAGCCATCAGTGGTTTCTGTGCTGACGGCAAAGGTGGCTTCTACTACAGCTACTCCACGACAGGCAAACCGTCAGCCCTCTACCATGCTGACAAGAAAGGACGTGAGACACAAGTGTCCCATCTCAACGACCAACTCGAAGCAGAGGTCGACATGCGTCCCTCAGAGACTATGTGGGTGATGGGTGCAAAAGGCGATTCAGTGGAAGTGTTCATTGTCAAGCCTCACAACTTCGATCCCTCAAAAAAATATCCTCTCATCGTCAATGTGCATGGTGGTCCTCAGATGCAATGGATGAACTCCTTCCGCGCCGACTGGCAGGTATATCCTGGAGCAGGTTATGTAGTAGCCTATCCCAACCCGCACGGCTCTACAGGTTATGGTCAGGCCTTCTGCCGAGCCATCAGCGGAGACTGGGGTGGCTCACCCTATGAGGATGTCATTGCCGTAACCAATAAACTCGCCGAGCTTAACTATGTCGATTCCACACGCATGGGAGCCATGGGATGGAGCTATGGCGGCTATTTCATGAACTGGCTGCAGGGACAGCCCCACCGCTTCAAGTGTCTCGCTTCAATGATGGGCGTATTCAACCTCAGAGCCATGTGGGGTACGACCGAAGAACTGTGGTTCCCCAACTTTGAACTCGGAGGTCAGCCCTGGAACTCAAAGCTCTACGACAAGTGGAGCCCGAACATGTATGTGAAGAACTATCGTACACCGACACTAATCATCACCGGTGAGCGCGACTATCGCGTATCCTACAATCAGTCGCTGGAGTATTTCACCATTCTCCAGACGCTAGGCATTCCCTCCCGACTGATTGTCTTCGACAACGATGGCCACTGGCCTTCCAACCTGAAGTCAATGCCCCTCTACTACAATGCCCATCTCGAATGGTTCCACAAGTATCTTGGCGGCGCACCTGCTCCCTGGAAGAGTGAGGACATGGTGAAGAGTGGTGACTTCTTCAAAGACTAACAACGACTAACGGCCTCACCCTAAGCCGTAGATTCTATACTTTCCATTCTTTTCCGCTCTAGTTTCCTTAATTTTCTCTCTATCGTAATCTTACGCATAGAAGTCAATACAAAAGGAAACAGAACGGAAGAAAATGGAAAGTTTTATTTCATATCCCTCTCCTTCTAAAAAATCTGGGAAATTATCATTCCTTTTCGATATTTTACTGTATCTTTGTTGCATTAGCATTCAATAAGAGAAAAGATATGGCAAACCACGTATCCTGGAGTGAAGACTACTGGCTCCCTCTCATGCAACTTTATCTGAAGAAGCCGGAAGGAGTGAAGCCCATATACAGCCGTGCACTTGTTGACTTGGCACTTCAACTTCATATCACGCCCAAACATCTGTATAACAAAATGTTCCAGCTGCGGCAACTCGCCACGCCAATGATGCGGCAGCTGTGGGATACTTACGCCACAAATCCAGCTAAACTTGCCCGCAATGTCAAACTTCTCAGGAAGATGCATGGCTTCGGTAATGCAGGAGTATTCTATGATGGTGTACAAACAAATGCGACATGGGAGAAAGACTTTCTTCCCGTCGATGGATGGGAACAGCTACCGGAAAAAGATAAGAAAGGCTGTAAGGTACTAATGCCTATTTCACTCATTCTCATCCTTGACCTTTATTTTCGCCTTACACCCAATACAATGGCCCCCTCTACACCTGAGATCATCCATCTCGGTAAGCTCATAAAGGTGCAGCCCGCTCTCATCGTCACCGTCATGCGCCTCTTCCTCGGACTCGACCCTTACATCTCACAGCCTCGGGACACCTCCCACCCCCTTTTCCCTGCCTGTCATGAGATATGGAACCGGTATGGCAATCAAGAGCCGGAAGTATTGGCAGCACTGGCAGCACAATTGAAAGAATATTTCTAAAACGACGGAGTATACCGACAACTCCTTTTCTCTCTATTTAACAATTATGGCACAACGACTCATACAGACACAAGCACAGACACAGCAGCAGGTACAACAGCAGCATCTCTCGCAGCAGCAAATGCTCGAAGTGAAACTGTTGGAGATGCCATTGGCCGAACTGGAACAGAACATATCGGCTGAACTGGACGATAATCCCGCCCTCGAAGAAAAACGTGACAACGACGATGACAGTGAAATGAGTGCCATAGAGAGTAGTCCTGACGAAGATAATGCCACTGACGACTATAACAACGATGATACAACAGGCGATGACCTTGATAATGCTCTCTCCGATCTGGAGAGTGACGACAGCATGCCCTCCGCTGACTCCCGCCTTGTGCAGCACGATGCAAATGGTGCAGAGGAAGAGGAACGCGTATGGGGTGATACTACATCGTTCTATGACCGCTTGAAAGAACAACTCGGTGTTCTCGACCTCAACGAGCAGGACCATAAAATTATGGAATATCTCATCGGATCACTCGACACAGACGGCTGGCTGCGTAAGCCCCTCAGCACCATCTGCGACGAACTGGCTATCTACGAGTATATCGACGTGACGGAAGAGCATTTGGGAACACTGCTCAAGAAGCTACAGACCTTCGATCCTGCCGGCATCGGCGCGCGCTCACTGCAGGAATGTCTCTTGTTACAGATCGCCCGAAAGCCAAAAGGACACATGCGCGACCTAATGCAGGAAGTAATAGAAAAACAATACAAAAACTTCATACGTTTGCACTGGGACCGTATCGCCACAGCCCTCCACATATCCGGTGACGAGGTGAGGGAAGTACGTGATGAGATACGCAAACTCAACCCCAAACCCGGATCATCGCTTGGAGAGACAGAAGGGAAAAATCTGCAACAGGTGACCCCCGACTTCATCATCGATACTGATGAGGACGGCAATGTATCCTTCACCCTCAACCGTGGACACGTGCCCAATCTGGTGGTCTCACGCGAATTTTGCGACATGGTCGACACTTACAAACAAAACAAGGGTACCATGAACCGGCGTGACAAGGAAGCACTGCTCTATGCCAAACAGAAAGTCGACCGTGCACAGGGATATATTGAGGCCATACGGCAACGACGCCGCACGCTTTACATCACCATGCAAGCCATCATCGACTGGCAGAAAAAATTCTTCCAAAGCGGTGACGAAGCCGATCTACGGCCAATGATCCTCAAGGATATAGCCGAGAAAACCCATCTCGACATTTCCACCATCTCGCGTGTCTCCAATGTAAAGCATGCCCAAACTCCCTGGGGTACCTTTCCCCTCCGCTACTTCTTCTCCGACGGATACAAGACCGATGAGGGAGAGGATGTTTCCACACGCAAAATTAAAATCGCCTTAAAAGACGTCGTCAGCAAGGAAAACAAGCAAAAGCCGCTAAGCGACGAAGAAATCGCCGCACGTATGGAGAAGCTCGGCTTCCCCATCGCGCGCCGCACGGTATCAAAATACCGTGACCAACTCGGTATACCCACGGCACGGCTAAGAAGAGAATAAATCATCATTATGCAACAGCTAGAAACGAAGTCTCCTACACTCTTCAAAGAGAAAGACATCATCCTCATGGCGCGCATCGTCAGCATGATCTTCACGCCTTTCTATCTGCCCATACTTGGACTGATAGCACTTTTCATCTTCACATACATGAGCATCCTACCATGGCAGTATAAATTTTGGGTGCTTCTGTTGGCCTATCTATTCACGATCCTCCTGCCTACGTTGCTCATACGTCTCTATCGGCGTTATCAAGGCTGGACAAAAATAGATATCTCGCGCAGAGAACGCCGCATGATTCCTTATGTCATCACGATCCTTTGCTACTTCTTCTGCTATTATGTGATGTCAATGCAACGACTGCCACAATTCATGGCCAACATCCTCATGGTGGCACTCATCATACAGATCATCTGTGCCATTATCAATGTATGGTGGAAAATCTCCACGCATGCTGCGGCCATCGGCGGCGTAGAAGGTTCACTGCTGGCCTTTTCTGTCCTTTTCGACTTCGATCCGATGCTATGGTTCTGTATCTTGCTGATCATTGCCGGAATGGTAGGATCGGCCCGTATGATCTTACACTCCCATTCACTAGGGCAGGTCATCGCCGGCTTCTTCATCGGACTCATCTCCAGTTTCTGGATTATTGTGTAAGATAATACAGGCACCGTCTGTCCGCAACAATCGTAACAACACAGGAAAATTTTCGCACACATTCAATTCATAACTCTAAATAAACAATACAATGGAACCAATCGTAAGCATTATCATGGGCTCGACCAGTGACCTTCCCGTCATGGAGAAAGCTTGTAAGTGGCTGGACGACCAGCAGATTCCCTTTGAGATCAATGCCCTGTCAGCTCACCGTACACCCGACGCTGTGGAGCAGTTCGCCCGTGGTGCCAAGGAGCGTGGCATCAAGGTGATCATCGCCGGTGCCGGCATGGCAGCCGCCCTACCAGGCGTCATCGCAGCCTCAACACCTCTGCCTGTCATCGGTGTACCTATTAAAGGCATGCTCGACGGTCTCGATGCCATGCTTTCCATCATCCAGATGCCACCGGGCATCCCCGTGGCAACGGTAGGTGTCAACGGCGCACAGAATGCTGCCATTCTCGCAGCTGAGATGATCGCACTCGGTGATCCCGAAGTTGCTGCCAAAGTGGAAGCATGGAAGGCCGGACTCGGCAAAAAGATCGAGAAAGCCAACGCCGATCTGAAAGAAGTGAAATATAATTTCAAGACAAATTAATGATCGACCTGTTTAACTATCATCGACGGGAAACAACACCCGTGCATGTCGGCCGCCTTACCATGGGCAGCGATGCACCCGTGCGTATCCAGTCGATGACCACGACAAACACCAACGACACGGAAGCTTGCGTAGCTCAAGCTGAACGCATTATCCGTGCCGGTGGTGAGTTGGTGCGCCTTACTACCCAGGGACGACGTGAGGCCGAGAACCTCGGTCCTATTCAGGATGAGCTGCGCAAGCACGGCTTCTCTACGCCCCTTGTAGCTGATGTCCACTTCAATCCTAATGTAGCAGACATAGCCGCTACCATCGTTGATAAGGTACGCATCAATCCCGGTAATTATGTTGACCCGGCCCGTAAATTCATCAAGCAGGAATATACTGATGAAGAATATGCCGCCGAGCTGAAAAAACTCGACGACCGCTTCACGCCTTTCCTCAATATCTGCAAGGAGCATCACACTGCCATCCGCATCGGTGTGAATCACGGCTCACTCAGCGACCGTATCCGCAACCGCTATGGTGACACACCACAAGGCATTGTGGAAAGCTGCATGGAGTTCCTGCGCATCTGCAAGCGTGAGCATTTCGATGATGTAGTCATCTCCATCAAGTCAAGCAACACTGTCGTGATGGTCGAATCGGTGCGTCTGCTTGTCGATACTATGGATCGCGAAGACATGCACTATCCCCTACATCTCGGTGTCACAGAGGCAGGAGAAGGGGAAGACGGACGCATTAAGAGTGCAGTCGGCATAGGCGCCTTACTAGCCGATGGACTCGGTGACACAATCCGTGTATCGCTCTCTGAAGAACCGGAGGCTGAGATACCCGTTGCCCGACATCTCGTCGACTATATCGGCCGTAAAGCCGGTCATCAACTTGTTCCCGCAGAAATCTGCGACAAGCTCAACTGGCTCCATCCCACCCGACGTACAACCACTGCCGTACGTAACATTGGAGGCTCTAACGTGCCTGTCGTCATACTGACTGCTACCGACGGACAAGCATCGGCAGTAACTGCAGAAGAAGACAAGCCACAAGCCGATTACCTCTATGTAGGTCCCCACTTCCCGGAAGAACCTGCAGAAGGCCGTGACTACATTGTCGATTTTAATGTATATGCCGAAGCGTTGAAAGCAGGTAAGAACGTAGAGCATGTATTCCCCATCTTCCCTGTGACAGCCCTTCCCTTTGTCGCTTCACTTGAGGCACCCTTAAAATTCCTTGTACTCCAGTTCGGTACTCCTGCCGAGGAATATATCACATTGCTGAAGAAGCATCCAGAGGTAGTGGTGATCGCCATGAGCAACCATCAAAACCGTCTCGGATGCCAACGTGCCCTCGTACATGAAATGACCAATGCCGGTCTGACCAATCCTGTCATCTTCGCACAGATGTACCACATCGGTGGAGAAGCCGGACAGAACAAGTCCAAAGACAATGAGCCAACCGATCTCCAAGCTGAAAAGATAAAGGCTGATAAGGAAGAATTCCAACTCGAGTTTGCAGCCGATATGGGGGCTCTATTGATGGATGGGCTCACAGATGGTATATGGGGAATGAATGAGGGTGATGTGTCGTCAGCCGATCAGGAAAGTACCTCTTTCGCCATTCTGCAGGCTGCCCGGTTGCGTACCACAAAGACAGAATATATATCTTGTCCAGGATGTGGTCGTACACTCTACGACCTTCGCCAGACCATAGCCCGCATCAAGGCCGCTACTACCGATTTGAAAGGACTGAAGATAGGCATCATGGGTTGCATTGTCAATGGTCCTGGAGAGATGGCCGACGCCGACTACGGATATGTAGGTGCTGGACCTCATCGTGTTTCTCTGTACAGAAAACAAGAATGTGTCGAACACAATATCCCTGAGGATGAGGCTGTAGACCACCTGCTGGCTCTCATACACAAGGATAAGGAAAAATAATGCTTCGGACAAATGATATTCTTATTATCATGAAGCAATACTGAATAAAGGAGCTATGTCAAAACAAGCATAGCTCCTTTTTTATTTCTGTCCTAACTAAAAATATTACTGCCAGCTAAAATTTATCCTTAATGATCTATTAGGAATCTTCACAAACTTACCAAACCATTAAGTTTGATGTTATAAAACAAGGGCTGCATCGTACTTACAACACAGCCCTTATTTTGATTATAGGCTTCTACCTACTTCTTTCCTATAAAAAGGAACAACATCTGTAATGCTCCTCCCATAAGATCTACCGGATCACTTCACTACACTGGTAATTGGATTACGCACTCCCTTCATTTGCGTAAGGAAAGCCTTCGCATAACCGAATTTCAAGTGCATGTCAAGACGGATAGGAAGATGGTTTTCATCATCAGTGACGAAAAAATCAACTATCTTCTTATATTTGTTGCTATCATCATCCTTATCCATATAGGCCAGCTTCAGACACCGGTATTTCACCCCGTTGTCGGCCTTAACGGTTACTTTTCCCTCATAGCGAAGCCGTGCGGCGTAAGTCTTCTTGCCATCGGCAATGGGAAAGTCAATAAGCTGTCCGTTCTTCCATTTTGTCGGAACAAACGAGCGGGCACGCATATAGATGCTCATCATGTCATAAACGCAGTAAGAAAGAGTTTCCTGATTCCATATCTTCTTGCCGTCGCTATGTTGCCGACACTGCTTGATATGACATTTGCCACCCGGATAACTGTACCACACTTGATCAACTGTGTAACGTTTTCCCTCACGTGCTCCCTTTCGATAGTAGAGAGGCTCCATTTTCTGGGTGTTATAGCAGAGAAGTGTGTCACGCATCAGAAAGAACTTATCAGCCTTGCTACTGCCACGCGTGATAAGACTCGTACGATAGGCCGACTTTCCTTGATAGGTTGTCGCTACGGTTGACATGGATGCCGTTCCAGCCTTCACCCATACAAACTTCCAGTTGAAGTAGAGATTATAAGAGATAAACTCGCCCGATTTAAAGGCGGTATTTCTGAATGTGCACTGTGCCGAAGCCTGTAGCGTCGCTATAGCTAGAAGCAGAAATAAGATCAATTTCTTCATATTCGTTCTATTTTTGCGGTAGATATTGAATGCCTAATTTAGCAGCGCGCTGTGCGTTGCGGTTCTGTATTTTCTTTTCCTTATCAGCCTTCTGTTTTGTAATGTCAGCGGGTTTCTGCTGATAGAGTGGCTTTTCTGTAGGATTCCAGCTCACTGTCATATCCCATTTTGCCTTGCATGTGATCTTTTCCGGATAAAAATACACCTGTTCGGGCTGGAGCTTGAGATCATAGTCGCCTGTATCCCATTTTCCATTGTGGTTGGCATCGATGATAAGCGAAACATAATAGTCGCCTTCTTTAAGATAATAGAATTCGGCCTGTCCGTTATCCACCGTATCCGTCTTCACCACATTACCGCTCTTATCAAGCAGATTGACAAGCAGGTGCTTCCCTGACATTCCATTAATAGTGATCAGCAATGAAGCATAGGTATCATTACCAGGCACTTTCAGTCCCATTTTCTGAGCCTTTGTCACTGTTCCATAGATATCGCGAAAGGCTGCACTATCCGTTTCCAGTGAATATTCCATATCGGGTCTCCAGGATGCCCTCAACACATAGGTCATATCAGACAACCGTCTAAGATCATAAGGCTCCTTATACCACAACGAATCGTTCTGCTGATGCGAATAAAGATGTATCATACCCGTATCAACAGGTTCAAGTGGCGTAGGGCTGGTAATGGTGATATTCTGATCGGGATCAAGGCTTTGAGACGGCTCAAATTTTAGTGCCAATGCCTCGGGAGGCATGATCGAGTCGTAAGGCTCACCGCGTTTTTTCTTCTTCTCCTGATCTTTCTGCCACTCTTCAATCTTTTTCTGCTGTTCCTTCAGACGGCGAGCGTATGACACTTTGGAAAGAAACTCAAGGGTATCTGTCTGCTGACGCAACACACCAAGCGTATCGGTAATCGATGTCGTGACCGACAAACGCAAAGTATCTTGATTGACAAGTGCCGTGTCACGTAGCCAATACAAGAGCGAGTCCTTGCCTGCTACAGGCCGTTCTATAAGAAACGCATCGGTAGCATCAAAATTCAATCCTTTGATTGTCGGTAGCACACTGTCTGGATAGCTGTAATTGAGCAATAAATAACGAGGGTCAGGACGTTCGCTCTTTAAAAGATAACGTGTTGAAATCGTAGCATTAAACACTCTCAGACAAACATCGTCCGGAAGAAAATGGGTATAATGCACACGATCAATACTCATAATGCGCAGAGAATCTTTCCACAGAGTATCCTGCCTGATATCGTCTTTAAACGTAGGCTCGATAATTTGATCACTAAAGCCCATCATCTCCGATCGTTGTCCATAGCGATAGTCACCATCCTGATCTTGCAAGGCAAAGATATGATAGCGTCCGGGTGCTACACCCCGAACGATAAAATGACCACGAGAATCAGTACGCGCCACACGCAACATTGGCAACTTGCAGAAAGCCGAGTCGCTGAGATTGTCATACAGTCCTACCAAAACACCTTTCACCGGCTCCAGTGTCTCAGCATTGATCACATACCCGGCTACCTCAAGAGTATCTATCCTATTACCTGTGGAAAAAGTATAGGTATAGTTACCCAACGGATTCCCTTCGTTATTATCAGAAATAGAAGAAGAGAAATCGATGGTATAGGTTGTATTAGCCTTAAGCGAATCGACCAGCTTAATGGAAATTCTCTTTCCTTGAGATTTTATTTCCGGTGCCTCTGTCTGAGGCGGTGAAACAATCACGTTTTCTGAAGCGTTTTCTATCTTGATAAACTCATTGAAGTCGACGTAGAACTGCTTTGCCTTCACATTCACAGCACCTTCAGCAGGATTCGCTCCGATCACCCGTGGAGGCGTCTCATCATACCAGCCACCATCGGGTGATCCCATACGTGCGCAGCCTGACACAATCAATGCTGTGACAGCTACTAGAAATCCTACTATAATCCGACTGTACTTCATACTAGTTTCTCTTTATTCATCTCCAGAAGTTCGTCAATATTTTTTCTCGAATTACTCAAACGAGGTATCTTATGCTGGCCACCTAGCTTTCCTTTTCGTTTGAGCCACTCATTAAACAATCCTTTTTGTGCCACGACAATCTCCAGCTTCTGCAGTGTGACATCATGGAAGCGTTTGGCTTCATAATCAGAATTGACTGTCTGGAGTTGTTGATCAAGCAGATCACGGAAATGTTCTACTGAATCCGGATCCTTACTGAACTCAATCAGCCACTGGTGACGGCATTTGGCATTTGCATCCATATATACTGGCGCAGCCGTATATTCACTCACCTGTGCTCCTGTCTTCTCGCATGCATAGGCCAGTCCCTTCTCCGCATTGTCCATAATAAGTTCCTCACCAAAAGCATTGATAAAATATTTTGTTCGACCTGTAATGACAAACTTATAGGGCTTCTTACTCGTAAAACGCACCGTATCACCAATCTCGTAGCGCCACAGACCGCAGGATGTAGTGATCACCATAGCATAATTGCGTCCTACCTCCACACCCTCCAGAGGTACGATAGTGGGATGGGGCGTACCTACTTCCTCTACCGGAATAAACTCGTAGAACACGCCATAGTCAAGCATCAGAAGCATCGATGAGTCATCAGGATCATCCTGAATGCCGAAAAAGCCTTCTGAAGCATTGTAGGTTTCCATATAGTGCATCTTAGGCGAAGTGATCAGCTGCTCATATTGCTTGCGGTAAGGTGTGAAAGCAATACCTCCATGGAAGAATACCTCTAGATTGGGCCACACATCCTCAAGATGTTTTTTGCCTGAAATCTCAAGCACACGTACCAGTACACTCATCATCCACGATGGTACACCGGAAATATTCGTCACATTCTTGTGCAGGCATTCATGGGCTATACGGTCGCGTTTGAGTTCAAAGTCGCTCAACAAAGCCGTACGCTTCTTCGGCACACGTATGAGATTGACTAACGGATTGATGTTCTCAATAAGAATGGCACTGAGATCTCCTACTATTGAGTCCTGCACATTGTAATTAGGCGAGTGGCTACCTCCAAGAATCAGACTTCTTCCGTCGAAGAGGCGGCTTTGAGGATTATTGCGCAGATAGAGAGCTACCACATCCTTGCCCCCCTGATAATGGATATTCTGCAATCCCTCCGGCGAAACGGGGATAAACTTTGATTTGTCATTGGTTGTACCCGACGACTTTGCGTACCATTTCACCTGTCCGGGCCAGAGCACATTAGTCTCCCCGTGACGCATCCGGTCAATATCATCCTTCAGTTCTTCGTAAGTATTGACCGGTACATTCTGCGCGAAGTCATCATAGCTATCCATCGAAGAAAAAAGATGGTTGCGTCCATACTCCGTATTGCAGCCTTTGCTGACAAGATAATGCAGCACTTCTTTCTGCAACTCTTCCGGCTGTGTGAAATATCTTTCCAGCTCATGTTGGCGTGGCAGAAAAAATTTGCTTGCTATGCTTGTTAAACTCATAATCTGTGCATTATATAATATTGATTGCAAATTTACGGCTAAAGATTGAAAGCGGGGCAGATATTTACAATAATTAAGATGGAAAAGGGAGTAAAATAAAGCCGTTTTTTTCCTATTACAAGACTACAGCAGAAAAAAAGGAAAAATATGCTTTACTTGTCTCTATCATTTCACCAGTATAACAATCTGAAAAACAGAAAATATATACAAAGACATCTTTGTCATAAAGCATCTTGAAAAAAAAATACCAAATAGAATTGACAAAACAAATGTAAACAGAATGTATTACAACCATTTCAAATGACATTACCAAATATAAATCGTTATTCATAATTCGTATCATACCATTTTTCTTATCGATTTAAAGAATTTGGCATTCAATTTCAATCCTTTGTCAATACAGGGAGAAAAAGTATTTCTCCCAAAAATATTTTCCATCGTAATGGAATGTCTATCAACAATCAGAAAGAAAATATCATCATCAAAAAAATTTTAGGAATGAAGACGAAAATACATTTTCACTACCTTACTCCAACTCTGTCTTACCCTGGTCCTTTATAAAAGCGACACCAGACAACAATAAATAATTTTTTTCTCTTAACCTTCAGAAAAATGAAATAGTTATATATTGACTAAACATCCATTTCCTTAAATCCGATCTCAAACCTGTCTTATATTTTACAGGATAATTTTATATAAAAAAATCCTAGGAGTCTTTTAAGACTTTAAAAAACGTTTGAATTGTTTACGTACGGAACATAGATGTTCAAAACGTTTTAATTTTTCCATTACACTAGCCACTGTCTCGTCGACATCCCAACCTCTAATCTCAGCATAACGGGACACAATATATCTCATCAGTTCACGATCGTGGGTCAGACGTTTGAGATTATCCAAGCAATCATTCTTGTCAGGTTGTATGAAAGATGAACGGTTTGTATCGATAAACCAGAATGCAAAACTATTGTTCTCATTCCTTTTATACAAAATATTGGTTAAGTTCAAATCGCCATGCATTACACCTTTCTCATGCATGACAGCCAGTTGACGCGCCAACGCGTCAGCCGCATCACGATCAAACTGTCCGTTACCCAATATCTTGCTCAAAGAAGGTAACATACAGGGTTCCGACACAAAGAAGCTGTCAGACAACAGCATACCTTCACACAGTTCTATATATGCTATCTCACGAGGCGTATTGATTCCTTTCTCTCGCATTATCTGAGCATAAAGATACGCTCTCTCAGCCTTACTCCTCTTAAAAAAAGAGTAGGCTACACGTTGTACAAGATTGGGACGCTTATAGCGTTTCACTACCAATGTACGTCCGTTTATACTAAAAGCTTTCACCGTGTTGCGTCCCTTATAGAGTGTCGTACCCATAACAGAAAACGTCTTAGGCAACTCCATAATGAAATTTTGTAAAGCCGTATCATCAGGACTAATCACGATTTTTTTTATCTTACTCATACTTATTTTTGACTTATTGATGTATGACTTACCAATTTTTCTAGCGAAATTCAGCAAGTCCGCAGAAATACAATTTTCCCAATCTATGTATCTTAGTCTGGAAAAGCAATATTAAGGAAACCAAAGAAAATGCAACCTATAATGTATTCACATATGCAAAATTAGCCAAAATCCCCGAATAGACAAAATTTTAGCGTTTAAAACCATATTTTCTCTCATAGGCAGAGTCAACTAGCAAGTGCAACATTACGGAAAATTTTTGAAAAACGCTTCGGTTGGGGTGAGAAAATTTAGTTTTTCCCTGGGTCTTGCGTTTATTTTCTTTCTTATCTTGTCAATCTTGCCGTTTGTGACAGTGCTTAGGTCCGTACCTTTCGGTATGTATTGCCTTACGAGCTTGTTCTCGTTTTCGATGGTGCCTTTTTGCCACGCGCAATACGAGTCGGCAAAGTAGACAGGCACGTCCAGCAACTTGGTTATCCTTTCATGCTCGGCGAACTCGCACCCGTTGTCTGTTGTTATCGTCTTCAGTGCCTCGCCCTTGTATGGCAGCAGGAGCCGCCACACCGCCTTGGCCAGCGGCTTTGCCATCCTTCCGTGCTTGAGCTTCTCCATTACGAGGAAGTTCGTACTCCTCTCCGTAAGCGTGAGGATGGCATGGCCTTTTGAATCCACAATGGTGTCCATCTCCCAGTCGCCGAAACGCTTGCCGTCGGCTTCATCAGGCCGTTCATGTATGCTGACGCGGTTGGGAATGTTCTTGACCTTTGTCTCGTACGTGTGTCTTGTCTTGTGCCTGTACTTCATCCTGTGGCGGCAGCATGATGCAAGCACGCCGCTCTCATCACTGCGTATAATGCCGTAAATGGTCTCGTGCGAGATGTGTATGCCGTCACGCAGAAGACGCCCTGATATTTGCCTCGGAGACCACTGCTCGTTCTTTATAAGTTCTGTCACGCGCCACCGGAGCGTGTCATTGATGCGCCTGTTGCCGGGCGTTCGGCGCTTGCGCCCGTCTGCCTTGGCCTGGGCCTTGACCCATACGTATTTGCCGTTGGCAGTGGAGTTGCGCCTTTTCTCGCGGCTCACCGTCGACTTGTCCACTTTAATCAATTCCGCAATCATCTTCTCCGAATCACCCTTTTGCAGTCCGAGATAAATTGCGTATCTTTGCTCCGAGGTTAAATGTTTGTACATAGCAATACAAATTTAATTAATCTTGGGGAGACTGCGGTCTCCTCTTTCATTTTTTTGTATTGCTAGCGACTTCTTGCCCTGTCATTGCCCGGTTTCGCCGTTTCCCCGCCCATTCCGCTACGCTCCATGGACGGGGAAACGGCGGAGGTGTTGCACTTCTATCTTGACAGTGGTCCCTACCAGCCATTCAAGTGGAGCAGACTGACAAGCCTCCTTTCAGGCAACCGCACGGAGCTTAATCTATTTCCATAAAATGAAAACAGCCATACAAAGCTCCTTGTATGACTCTGCATGGCTGTTTCTATTAGGAGAATTCCTATTTGCCGTTTTCTTTAAACCGACACTACTGCGTATCCTCCTTGTCAACATACTCCTTTACCATCATCCAAACGCACTTAAAATTATAGTCTTATTTGTATAAGTAGATGTTCATAATTAGTTTATATCATATAGATTTGATACCTTTGCCTCAT
>OGQM01000469.1_pt1 | contig 36421 bp, 25 predicted proteins | sample 1553191 | NCBI WGS metagenome assembly OGQM01 (sample SAMEA2579954, study PRJEB22360) | human gut metagenome | biome: human gut; feature: human-associated habitat; material: faeces | place: Denmark | collected 2008/2010 | reverse complement strand
ATACTTTGGGAATTAAACTTAAACATAATGCTGCTTAATTTTGATTAGTTACTTATCTTATTATTTCTTTTTGATTCCCTTGTAGATAAGAATACCCACTACGATGACAGCCAATGCCAAGAGCACATAACCAATTTCATGGCTGTATTTTGTAGCTCTTTCATACACGTCGGCTGTAGTCTTCAGATCTGTAAAGTGGTAGATCAGATATCCGAGTGTCGCCAATACTGAGTTCCATACAGCTGCTCCTAATGTTGTGTAAAGAAGGAAATGATCCAGTCGCATTCCTGACAAACCGGCTGGAATACTGATGAGCTGACGGACAGCAGGTATCAGTCTGCCAAAGAATGTAGATGCGGCGCCATGCTGCCGGAAATACATCTCGGCATGCTCGACTTTCTCACGGTCTATAAGACACATGTGGCCAATACGACTGTCGGCGAACTTATACACAATGGGGCGGCCGAGCCAACGGGCAAGATAATAATTAACAAGTGCACCTATGTCGGCACCCACAGTGGCAAATACGACCACAAGAACAATGTTCATACTGTCATCCGTCATTGCCTTCCATGCTGCTGGGGGCACAACGACTTCAGAAGGAAAGGGTATGAAAGAACTCTCTATGGCCATAAAAACGGTTACAACCCAATAGTTCAAATTTTCAAGCACCCATCTAAATAATTCTGCTGAATCCATGGACTTTAATATAATTTTTCTGCAAAGTTATTGCTTTTATATATAAAAAAAGAACAAAAGGTGAATTATGCATAAGAAATCATACGCATTCATGATCTTCGATCATACTTAGAGTCTTTTTCTACACCTTGTGAATGTCCTTGCCGTTACCATCATCCTATCCCGCGATTGCCATGTCCGAAAACCATTCGCTGTCAAAGGGATGATTCCTGCGGCAACTGACTAAACGTCTTAACCCCTTTGGCATAATATTGCCATAGGATGCTGAAAGACTCACGACCGTCAGGTGCGCCGGCAATACGGTTTTTCCTCATCTCCTCACGGTCCTTGTCAAACTCATGACGCCACTTGTGGAAAGCGTGACGGGCACGGAAGACAGCACGGAAATCACCCCAGTGTCCCTGGAGAAGGAGCATCTGCCATGCTGCCAGATAGTCGAGGAACCAGCGTACCCGCATGACATACCGGAGATCCTTATCGGGCAGATTCTTATAAAGCATAGTCAGGGAATTGCGGAAATTGAGGAAGGTCTTCATGGGATTACCCTTCGGCAGCGTTCCTCCACCAACATGATAGACGGTGCTCTCGGGATAGCAGACAATATGCCTGCCTCGCCACACCAGCCGCCAACAAAGATCGATCTCCTCACAATGGGCAAAGAAACGGCCATCGAGGCCACCCGCCATCCAATAATCCTTCGACCGGATCATCAGGCAGGCTCCTGTCGCCCATGTCACCTGAGTAGGATAGTCATACTGGCCATTGTCACGCTCCACGCTGTCAAAGATACGGCCACGACAGAAGGGATAGCCATAACGGTCGATATATCCGCCGGAAGCGCCCGCATACTCAAAGGCATACTTATTTTTCTCAGAAAGAAGCTTTGGCTGAATGGCCGCGGTATCAGGATGGACATCAAGATACTCGATAAGCGGTGTGAGCCAATGGTGCGTCACCTCCACATCGCTGTTCAACAGTACATAGTAGTCGGCCGTGATCTGCTTCAGTGCACGGTTGTATCCCTCAGCAAAGCCATAGTTCTTATCAAGCACAAGTGTCCTGACTTGCGGAAATTCCCGGGCGAGCATCTCCATTGATCCGTCAGTCGAGGCATTGTCGGCTACCCACACGACAGCTTCGTCCTTCGAATACTGTATCACAGACGGCAGGAACCGGCGCATCATCTCCTTGCCGTTCCAGTTGAGGATGACAATAGCCACCCGCTCTCGTGAATCATTCTTCATCTCTGACATTCTCTTCTGTTTTATTCTATCAGTTTAGCCTTCAATGCACTCCCATCGAAGTTGAAGTCACCAAGACGCACGGTGACGATCTCATTGTCCAACTCTGGTGACGACTCGGCCGGCGACAACTCCACACGGATATAATTATCGGTGTAGCCATGCATCGACCGACCATGCGTGTTCTTCTCCAACAGCACTTGGGCCGTCCGACCGATGTACCGGGCATAAAAATCGTGATCCTTCTTGTCGGAGAGCTTGATCATACGGTTGGCGCGCCGCTTCTTCTCACGCTCATCGACGATATAAGGTATCTCGAGCGCCTTCGTACCCGGACGCTCCGAATAGGGGAACACGTGAAGATGCTGTACCGGCAGTGTCTCCAGGAAATGGTAACACTCCTCGAAACACTCGGGAGTCTCTCCGCGACAACCCACCATCACGTCAACACCGATAAAGGCATCGGGTATGAGCTGGCGGATGAGATGGATCTTATGAGCAAAAAGCTGCGTATCGTAATGACGGTGCATGAGCTGAAGCACATGATCGCTGCCGCTTTGCAAGGGGATGTGGAAATGGGGCATGAAGGCACGCGAGTGCGCACAATATTCGATCAGCTCATCGTCGAGCAGATCAGGCTCTATGGATGAGATGCGATAACGTTGTATGCCTTCTACCTGATCGAGAGCCTTCACCAGATCGATGAACTTCTCACCCGTGGAACGGCCAAAATCGCCGATATTCACACCTGTGAGCACGATCTCCTTGCCTCCCTCCTTCGCAGCCTGCTCAGCCTGAGCCACCAACGATGCTATCGTCGGATTGCGCGACAGCCCACGGGCCATGGGAATCGTGCAATAGGTGCAGAACCAGTTGCAGCCATCCTGCACTTTCAGGAAATAGCGCGTACGGTTGCCCCGTGAACACGAAGGTTGGAATGTCCTGATGTCGCGAAGAGCCACACGATAGGAACGATGGAGATGAAGATCCTTCTCTGCCGTAGCACCGTCGCTACCGGTCGCCTCTTGCTCATCGGAAGATCTCTGCGACAAATCCTCCTGAGCAGCCGCACGCTCGGCCCACGCCTCGTTAAGATACTGCACAAGCTGAGCCTTCTCATTGGAACCGAGCACCAGATCGACTCCGGCAATATGACTCACCGTGTCGGGCTCCAACTGAGCATAACAGCCGGTAACGATCACAAAAGCCCCCGGGTTCTCACGCACCATGCGATGGATGGCCTGACGACATTTATGGTCGGCCATATCCGTGACAGAGCAAGTATTGATCAGACAGATATCTGCTCTCTCGCCTTTCTCCACCGTGCGCACACCCATCTCTTCGAGCATCTTGCCATAAGTGGACGTTTCTGAGAAGTTAAGCTTGCAGCCCAATGTATAGTAAGCCGCCGTCTTGCCTTGAAAGGCACTTGTATCGATCATTGAAAGTATTCTTTATTATATATAATAAGGTATAGGAAAAGCGCAAGATCTTTCTGCGTCTTCTTCCGTGCTCGCAAAGATACACTTTTAAATCGAGAAAAAGACTGTTCACCCACACAAAAGATATGAAAAGCAAGAATGTAAACGCACACGGATAAGAGTCCTGCCTTAAGTTTAACTTTTATTAAACATTCGCAACTCATTGATTTTCAGTATATTCTAAAAAAGTTACAGTAGAATCAAAAAATAATCCTCAAAAAATGAACAGCGTATCAAAAAAATGCTTACCTTTGCAGTGTTTTAATAAACAAATGATTGTTTTACAGATTTAAAAAGCAAAGAAAATGAAGAAATTAGTTCTTATGTTCGTAGCTATCGCAGCTATCTCGTTCGCATCTTGTGGTAACAAAGCACAGCAGGCTCCTGCAACAACTGACAGCGACACCACTGTAGTTGATTCTGCTGACACTGCAGTTGCTGATACCGCTGCTGCTGACACTGCAGCTGCTATGTAATTAACAGCGCGAACAAAAACGCGAATTAAAGAGGCCTTCCCAATTAAGTTGGGAGGGCCTTTTTATTTTTCTCCTTAAACCGTCATTACTTTCCCAATTTCTTGCTAAGAAAGCAAGAATCAAAGGTCATTCATATCCTCAGAACCATTTTCGGGACAAGACAATCTCTTGTAACACAATTTTCCTAATTACATACCTTGTCCGGCAACCTACTTTCATTCCCATCCTCTTTCCATTCTCGAGCCACAACCATTAGACGTGCAGGAAGCGATAAAGGACCCTCCACATGGTTGGACGACATCTATTACTCACTATATTGCCTGTGAAGAACGGTTGATCATTGTCCCTTCCCTCGTCATTACAGAGACAAAAAAGGCTATCCCAAACGGATTTGGGACAGCCTCCATATCTGTATCAAGAAAATGGTGTTCTTTAATTAGAGAGTGCCGTTCAATGGTGCAGCCTGTGTATAAGTTCTTGCGCCAAGCTCCTTATCGAGCATATAGATGCCATAACCATTGTCTTTGATCATCTTGATATTGTCTATGATGGTCTGAGCAGTCTCCTCTTCCTCCACCTGCTCATCGATGAACCATTTGAGCATGCTCTGTGTGGCGAAGTCGTTATGCTCAGTTGTCAATGCACACAGATTGTTGATCATCTCTGTAACCTTCTGCTCATGCTTCAATGTACTCTTGAACACATCAAGAATAGACTCCCACTTAGTAGGAACCTCAGCGATCGGCTTCAGCTCAACACGGCCGTTGCGAGAGTTTACATAGTTAAAAAATATCTTAGCATGATCCTGCTCTTCCTGGAACTGTACCTCAAACCATTTTGCCATTCCCGGCTGACCTTCCGCATGACAATATGCAGCCATTGACAAATACAAATACGCCGACCACATCTCGGCATTGATCTGCGCATTCAGCGCCTCTTCGATCTTTTTGTTCAACATAATTCTACCTTTTTAAATGGTTTTTTGAAATTTCTCTAAATGTACTAAAATTATGCCTAACAGCAAGACTCAAAGAATATTTATTATTGTTTTTTAGCATTAAGTCTCCTCCTGGTAGAAATGTTCCTTTTATCAAGTACACCCTTATATGAAAGAGACTACGATAAGCATTTCGAAGCAGTTTTTCAAGCACCCCCTGATGTTCTGACCTTTGATCAGAAGTACTTGAATATTCATCCCATAGATCTGATCAAATATTTTTTTACTGACCCTGATACTTCGACAGCCATAAAGACATCTCACTTACAAATAAAGGGTAGTTCTATCTCTTACCATCATCTGCCGTCTTGGCAAACTTGCCACGCAGAAGGTACATAACGATCGCCGTACCCACATTCACCTCAGACTTAACCTTTACCCCCAGTCCGTAAAGTTTCAATATATTCACGGCAAGGCTCATCCCTATTCCGTTGCCTTGAAAAGATCGGGTATTTGCCGCACGATAGAATGGTTGGGATATATAAGGTATATCCGACTTGGGTATGCCGATTCCCCTATCCTTTACCACGACTGATTTTTCATTAAGAGTTATGTCTATCTTGTCTGCCGAATATTTCAAGGCATTGCGCACGACATTGCCTACCGCCATCTTCAACAAATGAGGATTAGCCAAGATACGACAATCAGCACAGTCAGGAGATATATGAAGCTCTACACGCTCATTATCGACAAACTGCTCCAAGAAGTCCTTCCACATAATGATCTCCCGGCTCTCCCCGTCCGATTCATTCATTGCCACAGACAAATACAACAATTGCTTGATCGTCTGTGACATTCTCCGGCTCTCCCCCTCTATCCTGCTAAGTGACTCTTCATAGTCAGTCGCATCGCGCTTTTTCATCAATGCTATCTCACACTCACCCTGTATCGCCGTAAGCGGATTGTTCAATTCGTGTGAGGCATGGTGTATGAACTGCCGTTCTCGCTGATAGGCCTCATGTAACATATCTATATGCCGCTGCGTATACAACCGGCTCACCAGAACCACAATGAGCATGCAAAGCCCAGTCACTCCGATAAGCCAATAGCCCATCTGACGATGCAGATACTCGCCTAGATGTCTGTTGAGCATCACAATGACAATAAAGTTGCCTTCCGGTTTAGGATAATAGACCGCCAGACCCAAATTGTCTCCATGTCTAAACTCCACCTCTCCCTTGTTCTTGAGCTTCCCTATCTGCTCAAGCGACATAAAGCGAAGCAGTGCCTTATGCGTTGCCGCCAACCTGTCGGCGTCAAGCACAATCTGGGTGGACACAGGCTTGGCCACCGTGTCGGTCCGGTGCTCCATATAGATATCGTAGACTCTATTTCCACTACACCGCTCTAAATTCTTTTGGGCAATCAGCTCCGCCCGTTCTTCAAGAAACGAATAATAAAGATTGTCCGCATAATCAGACATCCAATACCACAACACGGAAAAAGCCATGCCCATCGCACATAGGGTGATAGCAGAATAGATAAAAATGATCTTATGAGTGATTTTCAACATCGGCTTAAATCTTCTTATCCTAAAATCATTCCATGACATAGCCTACACCGACTACCGTACGGATATATTTATGACCGAACCCCTTATCTATCTTATTACGCAAATAGTTGACATATACATCAACAACATTCGTATTGGTATTGAAGTTCTTGTCCCACACATTCTTCAAGAGTTGCTCACGGCTCAGCACCACACCATGATGATGGATAAAATACTCGAGCAACCGGCACTCCTTTACCGTAAGATCGATGACCGTACCTTCGCGCTCGGCCCGGTGTGCTGACAGATTCAACAAGATATCTCCATACGTTATCTCCGACGTTACAACCGCACTATTCGATCCCCGTCTGAGCAGGGCAGCAATACGGGCCTGCAACTCCTTAAAGCTAAAAGGCTTGACCACATAGTCGTCAGCGCCGGCATTAAGTCCGTCGACTATATTCTGCGTGGTGCCGAGAGCTGTCAGGAGCAATACCGGCGTGGTGTATCCAAATTGTTCCCGATAACGCTGACAGAGCTCAAGGCCACTGATCTTTGGCATGATGATATCGAAGATCAGCAGATTGAACACCCCATTCTGTATCTCGTTCCAACCGCTTTCACCATCATACGCTACCGTCACGTCGTAGCCGAATTCCTCAAGTCCGCGTTTTACGAACGAGGCGATGTTCACCTCATCCTCAACCAACAACACCTTATCCATTTCCTACAAAATTATTATTAAGAATAAACGATACTTCTCTATAAGTTATTATACATCATCACACATTTATCAGCCGGGGCGCAAATATATCACAGAGCTCGAATCCGCAGTCATTCTAATATGCTCCCTTCATCCTGACAAATGACCGACGAGAGACTCCTAATCAAAAAAACCGATGCGGAACTGACTATCAGATCCCTACCGATCTGCATATACCCAGCTCCGCAACGGCCTTCTCTTTTTCTTTCAAACGATTTTCCTCTACCGTCAGAGCTTCCGCTCATTGAGCCTTCCCGTCTTGTCATAGATCTGACGACGGTAAATACCCTGCACGATAAGCGGGAACACAAAGAGCGTGAACATCGTTGCTCCTACGAGGCCACCGATGATGACCACAGCCAGAGGACGCTGACTCTCCGAGCCGATACCGTGGCTGAGGGCGGCAGGCGTAAGGCCGAGCATGGCCATCATGGCTGTCATGAGCACTGACCTGATACGGTAACGGACACTCACCTCTACAGCCTTGTCGAGTGGCAGACGCGCCATGATATTGTGCTTGATATCCGTCACCATGATCACACCATTCTGTATACAGATACCGAACAGGCAGATGAAGCCCACACCGGCCGATATTGAGAAGTTGAAGCCTGTCACAAGCAATATCACAATTCCACCCACGGCGGCAAACGGTATATTCATCAGCACCAGGCCGGCATCACGGGGATTGCCGAACAGCACAAACAGGATGATGAATATCAGCACAAGACTGATCGGCACCACCTGGGCCAGACGTGCCGTGGCACGTTGCTGATTCTCAAAGTCTCCGGCCCATACGAACTTATAACCCTTATCGGGATGCAGCTGCGCATCAACCTTGGCACGAGCCTCAGCCACCGCTCCTCCCATGTCGCGTCCGCGCACGGAGAACTTCACAGCTCCGAAACGCGAGTTATTGTCACGGAACACCAGCAGCGGACCCGTTATTGTGCGTATGCGGGCGAGCTCACCGATAGGCACCATCGTTCCGTTGGCTGCCGGAACCAGGATCTTGCTTATCTGACTCTCATTCATACGGAAGTTCTTCTCATAGCGCACCATAATATTGAACTTCTTCTCACCCTCATACATAGTCGACGCACTCTTTCCGCCGATGGCCATCTCGATGACCGACTGTACCGTCTGCTTATCTATGCCATAGCGGGCGAGCGCCGCCTCATCAAGCTCTATACGCAGTTCAGGCTGTCCTATATTCTGGATCACTCCCAGATCGGTTATACCACGCACCGTCTTCAGGATCTTGTATATCTTCTCGGAATAATTGGCAATCTTCGAGAGGTCATCACCATAGACCTTGACGGCGATGGAGCCTTTCACACCACTCACAGCCTCTTCCACGTTGTCGGAGATGGGCTGCGAGAATCCGAAGTCAACTCCCGGGAAGACCGACAGATCTTTCGACATCTTGTCAATGAGCTGCTCTTTCGTCAACCCGCTCTTCCACGTTTCCTCAGGATATATCTTGACCAGCATCTCCACGTTGTAGAATCCTGTAGGATCGGTACCGTCGTTGGGCCGGCCGGTCTGACTCAGCACATCCTCCACCTCCGGATATTTGCGTAGTTTCGCTCTTATCTCATTCGCAAGCTTTACCGACTGGTCGAGCGATATGCTACTCGGCATCGAGGCACGCATATAGATAGAGCCTTCGTTCAGCTCAGGCAGGAACTCGGATCCCAACAGGAAGTAGCACGACAGTCCAGCTACCATCACTACGACAGACACAGCCAAAGTCTTACGCTTATGGCGGCGGCACAGATAAAAGAAGCGTATGGCATTACGGGTGAGAAACTCCGTAAAGGGATTATGCTTCTCCCTGACGTTCTTTTTCAGCAGCACCGACGTGAGCATAGGCACAAGCGTGAGCGTGAACAGCAGGGCACCGAGCAACGCAAAGCCAAGTGTATAGGCCATCGGACTGAACATCTTTCCCTCTACCTTCTGAAACGAGAATATAGGTATGAGCGCCGTGATGATGATCAGTTTCGAGAAGAACACAGCCCGCGCACGGTCATTGGCCACACGTCTTATCAGACCGAGTTTCAACTGATGGTTATATTCTGTCATGCCCACCTTACGGGCGTGTGCATCCAAGGCCACAAACAGACCTTCGACCATCACCACCGCACCATCTATGATGATACCGAAATCGATGGCACCCATGGAGATAAGATTGGCACTCATACCTTTGATATAAAGACAGATGAATGCGAAAAGCAACGACAGCGGCACCACGATGGCCACATTGATGGTTGTACGCCAGTCGGCCATGAAGAGAAAAACGATCAGCGTGACTAAGATAAGGCCTTCGGCCAAATTGTGCAACACCGTGTGAACCGATACATTAATGAGATCCGTACGGTCGTAGAAAGGCACGATCTTGACATCCTTTGGCAACTGAGCTTGTATGTCGGCTACTTTCTTCTTCAGCAGAGGGATGACGGCACCCGGATCATCACCACGGTGCATCAACACTATACCCTCCACGACATCGTTCTTGTTGCCTATGCCACATTGTCCGAGCCGTGGCAGGCACGACTCCTTGACTGTAGCTACATTCTTGACCAGGATAGGCGTGCCATTGACATTCTTGACGACAACATTCTCAAGATCTCTTATATTGGAGATGAGACCGATGCCACGCACCACGTATGCCTGCGCTCCCTTATTGACAATATCGCCACCGACATTAAGATTGCACTTCTCTATTGCATCATAAAGCTCAAGATTGGAGACACCATAGCTGTTGAGCTGATTGGGATTGATCTGTATCTCGAACGTCTTCACCTCTCCACCAAAGCTCACCACATCAGCCACACCCGGCACCGAGCGCAGCTGCCTGTCGAGCACCCAGTCCTGCAAGGTCTTCAACTCCCTCACCGAGCGTTTGTCGCTCTGGAGTGTGTATCTGTAGATCTCACCCGTAGGTCCTGTTGCCGGCTGCACGTCCGGTTGCACGCCATCCGGCAAGTCAGCGCCCTTGATCAGATTATACACCTGCTGCCGGGCAAAAGCGTCGTCGACATGATCATCAAACAGCACATTGACCACCGACAGGCCAAACAGGGTGGTACTGCGAACAATCGTCTTCTTCTGTACCGGGTTCATTGCCAGCTCAATAGGAATCGTGACAAACTTCTCCACCTCTTCCGCACTGCGGCCCGGCCACTGCGTTATGATGGTCACATTGGTATTGGTTATGTCGGGAAAGGCATCAACAGGCGTTTTCTCGAAACAATAGATTCCGAAGATCACTACCAGCAAGGTCAGAAACAAAATAAAAAACTTGTTGCGCAGCGAAAATGTTATGATGTTGTTAATGAAATTCTTCATAAGGCAGATTCCTATTTTAGCGAGTTATAGACCAACAGCGCATTATGAACAATAACCCTGTCGCCGACCTGCAATCCAGAGGCTACATAGTCGAGCGTACTCGTCTCTTTCAGCAACTTGACTTCACGGTAGGACAACACGTTATTACTATCGACGACAACCACATAATCCTTGTCATCATCAAAGACTACGGCCTCAGCCGGCACTGCCGGATACATTCCCCGTCCGGTAGGAACCGATACATTCACCTTGGCAAACATTCCGGGCTTGAGCAGATAGCCTCTATTGCTCATATTGATCTTCAACTGCTCAGTCTTGCTTTCAGCATCAAGCACGGGATACACCTTATCCACCACTCCATAAAACAGCTTATCGTCACCATAAGCCAAGGTGCTGACAGTAGCAGAGGCGCCTGTCTTCACCTTACTGATGTCGTTCTCATATATGTCCGCAATAATCCACACATTGTCAAGTCCGGCTATGGTGAACAGCTGCTCATCCTGATCGGGACGTATCTGCATGTCGGGATTGATATTTGCCTCGGTGATGAAACCGGAGATAGGAGCCTTGATCACATAAGTGGAATGACCCGTTATGTGATTGATGTCATAAATCTCTCTCAGACGTTGCCGTTCGGCCTGCGCATTCTTCAGTGTCTTGTCTGCCTGTAACAGGTCGCGGTCCGATGCCATACCTCCTTGATACATGTCGCGTACTGCCGACTTCTCACGCTTGGCCGTAAGAATCTGCAAGTCGGCATCATTCATCTGCTTTGCATAGTCGGCCACCTCACCCGATCTTACCACAGCCAGCACCTGTCCTTTTCGTACATAGTCGCCCACCGTTGCGCTCATACTGATCACCGTTCCACCGAACATCGGAAACACATGAGCTACATTATTAGGATCACAGTCAACATGCCCGTTAAGCACCAGCTCGTCTGCAAAAATATGATCCTGTACGGTTTCCACCGTTACTACCTTGCGGAGCGAATCGGTGAGATAAGTTATCTGTACGTTGCTGTTGCTGTCATTGTGTTTTGAACACGACAACATCAGCAAAGCCGTCATCACGGCTACCAACAAAACAGCGTTGTGTCTTTTCATAATCCTATACTTTTTACCTCTATCTATTATCAATATTTCACCACTTCAAATCCGGCTGCCATATTAAGGTCTTCAGCCGAAAGAAACACCTTCTCCCTTACGGACGATACCTCAAGCATCGCCTCTTTGTATGTCTTGTAAAAGTCGACAAACTCCAACAGACTGATATTGCGCTTACGATAATTGTCGTTCACGCTTTGGAAAAGGGTGGTGATATTCTCCTTGTCAAAATTGTCCGACACGCTCTTGTCAAGCGACAGTGACCGCAGGAAGTTCTCCTTTGCCACCGACACCTCATTCTGAGCCTTCTCTACTGTTCCGGCGTAACTTTGCTCACACTGGGCAATACGTTCCTTGGCTTTACGAATGTTACCCTGATTACGATTGAACAACGGAAGCGAAAGACTCACACCTACCGCAAAATAATTAGGGAAATAACCGGCATTGCGGTCATATTGTCCTGTCACATGCACCTCAGGCCAGGCCTGCGACTTACTGACACCAAGTGCCGCTTTCGCCTGCTCGGTCTGCCGACGTGCCATAAGTACATCAGAACGTTGCATGATGCTGTCGGATAACAGCCGGTCACACTCCGCAACATCCGGCAGGGAAGACAGATTGTCCGGATGGAACAGAACCGTGACTGCAACTGTCGACGGTAGTGACATCAACACACGCAAACGCCCTTGAAGAGCCGACACATCTTCAAGGTACTCATTCTGCTCTCTCCTGACCGACAACAACAAAGCCTGTATGCGCGCCGTCTCAATCTGAGAGATATTGCCTTTCCTTGCCTGCACCGTAAGCTGGTCGAGCGTCGTACGCAGCGACACGATCTCATTCTGATAGAGCTTCATATTGCGCTGTGCAAAATAGAGCTTGATGAACGTTTTATGAAGCTCACCCCGCAAATTGCGTATCAATTCTTCAAAACGTGCCACAGCCACGGCATGCTCACTCCTTGCCTCCTTTACCACACTGGAGTGCTGACCGGCTATGCTGATCAGCTGGTCTACATCCACCAGCTGCTCACTGCTGTGTCCAAAGTCAAAATATCGGTGACTATACCTATTATATACATTCTCTCCTAACGATATAACAGGATTATGATACAATCTGGCTTGCGCTACTGCCGCATCGGCCATACTGATGTTGTACTTCTCTGCCAAGAGATCGATATTGCGAGCCATAAACAGCGAGTCGGCATCCTGAATCGTCAGTTCTATATTCTGACTGAAACACATACCCACCTTCAAAATCAACAATCCTGACAAGACAATCTTTTTACTGAATAACACCATATTATTCCCCCTAAACTTTAAAAATATGATGCAAAGATATTTATTGTTTTGTCAAAGATGACACAAAATCAATTAGACTCAATTAATACGAAATTAGAAAAAAATTAGAAAGTTCTCCTTTCCCTTTTTATCATATGATATTGCTGATTCTGTGTCACTTACATCATTGACAAGCTATAGAATCGTCAGCCTACGACCTCATCTGAGAGAACATTCGCCTATCAGGACGACAAAACCTCATAAGATACTTTAGTCGAGACTCATAAAAATAATGAAGCCGGCAGAGACATCCCTGCCGGCTTCATCCAAGATAATATCACTAGCCGTATTTTCAAGAACTAAATCCGAGAAACCGGTTTGAGATGATATCTATCAGCCGGTCGCGACCTCATTACAATCAAACAGGCAAAGATCTGAACGAACAGGCTGAATATAATAGGTAGTTTTTTAGTGCTCTTCTACATATTTCGCGATCCACGCACCGACTTCCTTCGTGCCGTAATGAGCACCACCCTCGACCTGAATCTCCGGTGTGCGTACGTTCTGGTCAAGAGAAGCCGTGCAAGCCTCACGGATGAGCGCTCCCTCCTCTTTCAGGCCGAAGTGCTCAAGCAGCATGGCGGCAGAGAGTATCTGGGCAAGGGGATTTGCCAGGTTCTTACCAGCCGCCTGGGGCCATGAGCCGTGCACAGGCTCAAAGAGCGGTGTGTGCTCGCCCAATGAGGCTGAGGGTTGCAGACCCATAGAACCGGTGATAGCCGATGTCTCATCGGTAAGGATATCGCCGAAGGTGTTCTCCGTCACGATGACATCGAAGAAACGGGGCTCGGTGAGCACACGCATCGAGCAGTTGTCGATAAACATATAGTCGACCGTCACATCAGGATAGCTCGGCTCCATCTCCTTGGCTATCTGACGCCACAGACGGGAAGAAGCCAACACATTGGCCTTATCGACAACTGTCAGGTGATGATTGCGCTTCTGTGCGAACTCAAATCCCACCTTCAGAATACGCTCTATCTCAGGCCGGTAATAGATATCGGTATCATAAGCCTTGTCATTGTCCTGATACTTCTCACCAAAGTACATGCCACCGGTAAGCTCACGGATCACGACGAAGTCGGCGCCCTTGATCAGCTCCTCCTTCAAGGGCGAATTATGGAGCAGGCAGTCGAACGTGGCCACAGGACGTACGTTGGCAAAGAGGCCCAGTTTCTTGCGCATGGCAAGCAAGCCAGTCTCAGGGCGCACTTTCAGTGTAGGGTCATTATCGAAACGAGGATCGCCCACGGCTGCAAAGAGCACGGCATCGGCATCCATGCACGTCTTGAATGTCTCTTCGGGGAAAGGATCACCGCAGACATCAATGGCATGGGCACCACAAAGGGCTTCCTGATACTCAAACTGGTGGTTGAACTTCTTGGCAATGGCATCGAGCACGGCTGTAGCCTGGGGCATGATCTCCGGTCCGATACCGTCACCCGGGAGAATAGCAATTTTTAATTTCATATCTTTCTTTCCATTGAATATTTATACTTTAAAGGTGCCCTCCACAATATTGAGCATCTTGATGGTAGCCTTGATGGCCGCCTCTGTCTGGTCGGCGTCGAGTCCGTGTGTACGGATCACCTTGCCATGATCGTCTTTCCAGGTGATCACCGTATTCACGAGGGCGTCTGTACGGCCGCCGGGCGGGATCGTGACAGAGTAGTTGGCAAGTAACGGGAACGTACGGTCGAGCTTTTCCTTATAGATCTTCCGCATGGCTTTCACAAATGCGTCATACTGACCGTCACCGGTAGCGTCAGCCTCATACGACACGCCATTGATCTCAACCTTGATGGATGCCAATGGCTTTAAGCCATAGGAAGTAGAAACCATATAGCTGACCAGCTTCACACGATCCTCAATGGTTTCATGATGCAGGACGTCAGAAACGATATAAGGCAGATCATCCTGTGTCACCACTTCCTTGCGGTCGCCTAGCTCAGTGATGCGCTTAGTCACCTTTTTCGTCTGCTCGGGCGTGAGCTCAAGGCCCAGTTCCTTCAGATTCTGAATGATATTGGCCTTACCGGAGTTCTTACCCAGCGCATACTCTCGTTTGCGGCCAAAACGCTCCGGGAGCAGATCATTGCTGTAGAGATGGTCTTTCTTATCACCATCGGCATGTACTCCGGCCACTTGGGTGAACACATTATCTCCTACAATAGGCGTATTCGGTGCTACGGCGATGCTACTGTAGCTCTCCACCAATCGGCTCACGGCATTCAACTGGCTCTCGTCAATGTGCGTAACGATACCCGCCTGATCTTTCAGCATGGCCTGGACGGAAGCCAAAGGTGCATTACCGCAACGTTCTCCCAGACCATTGACTGTGACATGGACGCCTGACGCACCGTTCATCACAGCGGCAAGGGTATTGCCAACAGCAAGGTCATAATCGTTATGGGCATGGAAATCAAAGCGCTTGCCGGGATAACGGGTCACCATCTCATGGAAATACTCACCACAATTGATAGGATTAAGAATACCCAATGTGTCAGGCAATAGAAAACGAGAGATAGGCTCATCCTTCATCGCATCCATCATCTGCCATACATAGTCGGGCGAATCCTTCATGCCGTTGCTCCAGTCCTCCAAATAGAGATTGACCACGAATCCCTGTTTCACAGCATAGGCGATCACACCCTTGATGTCGTCAATATGCTCCTGCGGGGTTTTCTTCAACTGCTGTGTACAATGCTTGTATGATCCTTTCGCCAGCAGATTCATCACATGGCAGCCACAATCCTTGATCCAGTCTACCGACTGTGTGCCATCGACAAATCCCAAGACTTCTATGCGGTCTATCATACCTTCCCGCTCCGCCATACGGCAGATATTCTTCACGGCCTCCTTCTCGCCTTCCGAGACACGTGCTGACGCTACCTCCAGACGGTCGACATTGACCGACTTCAGCAGCTGACGGGCGATCATCAACTTCTCATGAGGAAGGAAAGAGACTCCACTGGTCTGCTCGCCGTCACGCAGCGTGCAGTCCATGATCTCTACAAATGGAAATGGATTATTCAGATGTAACATTATGCCTTGGATTTCTCATACTGCTCCACCTTGTCACGGTTCTGCACAAGGAAATCCACATCATCCAGACCGTTCATCAGGCAGTGCTTCTTATACTGGTTGATTTCAAAATGCTCGCTGTGCCCCGTTGCAAGATTGGTGACCGTCTGGTTGGGCAGATCAACTTTCACCTGCGTCTTATGATCCTTGTCTATGCTTTCGAAAAGTTCCTTCAGAAAAGCCTCAGAAACGACTACGGGAAGCACAAAGTTATTAAGCTCATTATTCTTGTGGATATCTGCGAAGAATGAACTGATCACCACACGGAACCCATAGCCTGCAATGGCCCAGGCCGCATGCTCACGTGAAGAGCCTGATCCGAAATTCTTGCCGGCTACGAGAATGACACCGGAATAATCAGGATTGTTAAGAACAAAGTCTTTCTTCAACGATCCGTCCTTATTGTAACGCCAGTCACGAAAAAGATTGTCACCAAATCCCTTCTTATCCGTGGCCTTGAGGAAACGCGCAGGAATGATCTGGTCTGTATCTACATTCTCTAAAGGAAGAGGAATGCAGCTGGATGTAATAACATCAAATTTCTGTTTCATTGTCTTTTCTATTACTTTGATGGACACCTCTATATGTCCAAAGGAAAGGCCCTGACTATACCGTAGGATGTTTCTCGGACTTCACCATTGCTGCAGTCTGAGATCCCATCAAGTACGACACAGGGACTGTTTATAAAAACTACAAAGCCTATGGCTAAAAATCACATGAACTCACGTGGATCGGTCACCTTACCGGTGATGGCAGCGGCAGCGGCTACAAGGGGTGATGCCAGGAACGTGCGCGAACCGGGACCCTGACGACCCTCAAAGTTACGGTTACTGGTGGATACACTATATTTCCCTGCCGGAATCTTATCATCGTTCATTGCCAGACAAGCAGAGCAACCAGGCTGGCGAACTTCAAAGCCTGCCTCTGCAAGAACCTTGTCAAGGCCCTCATCCTCGATCTGCTTCTTCACTGTCCACGAGCCGGGGACGAGCCAGGCCACCACGTCTGCAGCTTTCTGATGTCCCTTGACGATGTTGGCGAAAGCGCGGAAGTCCTCTATACGGCCGTTGGTGCAGGCACCCAGGAACACATAGTCGACCTTATGGCCCAACAGCTTCTCTCCGGGCTCCAGGCCCATATACTTCAAACTCTTCTCAAACGAGGCCTTACCCTCCTCGCCGATCTCATCCAGCGTCGGCACACTACCCGTAATACCGATACCCATACCAGGATTCGTACCATAGGTGATGCGAGGCTCTATGTCCTCGCCGTGGAAGGTGAGCTCCTTGTCGAACACGGCATCCTCGCCGCTCTTCAACTTGCTCCATTCTGCCACAGCCTTGTCCCAGGCCTCACCCTTAGGTGCATATTTCTTGCCCTTCAGATAAGCGAACGTCGTCTCGTCAGGAGCTATGAAGCCACCACGGGCTCCCATCTCGATGGACAGGTTGCAGAGCGTCAGACGACCCTCCATGCTCATGTCGCGAACCACCTGACCGGCATACTCCACGAAATAGCCTGTTGCTCCTGACGTGGTCAGCTGAGACATCAGATAGAGAGCCACATCCTTGGCGACAACACCTTTGGGCAACTTACCCTCTATATTGATTCGCATGGACTTGGGCTTCTGCTGAAGGATGCACTGAGAGGCTAGTACCATCTCTACCTCAGAAGTGCCGATACCGAAAGCCACGGCGCCCACAGCACCATGGGTCGACGTATGAGAGTCACCACACACGATCGTCATGCCCGGCAGGGACAGACCGGTCTCAGGACCTACCACATGGATCACGCCATTCTCCTTGGTACCCATCTTAAATTCGGTCAGACCAAATTCTTGACAGTTCTTGTCCAATGTCTCAATCTGCTTACGTCCGACAGGATCTTCCACAGGCTTATCCTGGTCATGTGTCGGTGTGTTGTGATCAGGCATACAATACACCTGAGCCGGACGGAACACTTTCAACCCACGCTGACGCAGACCGTCAAAAGCCTGCGGTGAAGTCACCTCGTGACAATAGAGACGGTCAATATACAACTGGGTGGGACCGTCCTTGACGATCTGTACTACATGACTGTCCCAAATCTTATCAAAAAGAGTATTCATATATAATAAGTTTTAGTATAATGGTGTCAGCCGGTTGTGCAAGCATATCCTCACAGTCGCCAGCCGATACTCTAAGCTCAATTTTTAAATTTGTTGATACAATCGATATATGCCTCTACCGAAGCAGTTACAATATCGGTGTTGGCACCGAAACCATAGTAGACATTCCCGTCATACTCCACCTGCATGTGTACCTTACCGACATCGTCCGATCCCTTATTGATGGCCTGGATGGTGAATTCCTTCAGGGTCATGTGCTTACGGACGATGCGCTTCAACGCCAGGATGGCCGCATCGACAGGACCGTTGCCCGACGAACTCTCCTCAAACTTCTGACCGGCGATATCCAGTCCGATGCAAGCGACGCTCTTCACGCCCTTACCGGTGGTCACCTGGAGATAGTCGAGCTTCACGCTGTTATTGGCAGCCTTCTCGGCACCGGCAAGCATGAGTACGTCATCGTCGGTGATTTCCTTCTTTTTATCGGCAAGGCTGAGGAAATTCTTATAGATCTCATCCAGACGCTCCTCATCCTTTATGTCTACACCGTTCAGCTCAAGACGATACTTCAAGGCTGCACGTCCTGAACGTGCCGTGAGTACGATGGCGTTATCATCAAGACCGATGTCCTTGGGATCGATGATCTCATACGTCTGTGCATTTTTCAATACGCCATCCTGATGAATGCCACTGGAATGTGCGAAGGCGTTACGTCCTACGATTGCCTTGTTAGGCTGTACGGGCATATTCATCAACGAACTGACCATGCGCGAGATGGATGTAATCTTCTGAGTATTGATATTCGTCTCGATACCTATGTCCTTATGTGTCTTCAGTATCATGGCTATTTCCTCAAGAGCAGTATTGCCGGCCCGTTCTCCTATGCCATTGACGGTCACTTCCACTTGACGTGCTCCGACGAGCACACCGTTCAGCGTATTGGCCGTCGCCATGCCCAGGTCGTTATGGCAGTGGGTAGAGATGATTGCCTTGTCTATGCCATCTACGTGATCGACAAGATACTTGATCTTTGCCGCATACTCATCAGGCAGGCAATATCCTGTCGTATCGGGGATATTCACTACCGTAGCACCTGCCTTTATAACAGCCTCCACCACACGGGCAAGATACTCATTGTCGGTACGACCGGCATCCTCGGCATAGAACTCCACATCCTCTACATACTGCTTTGCGTACTTCACTGCACGTACGGCACGCTCGAGAATGTCCTCGCGGGTTGAGTTGAATTTATATTTAATATGATAGTCACTAGTTCCCAATCCTGTATGAATACGCTTATGCTTAGCGTACTTCAAAGCGTCGGCAGCCACATCAATATCTTTTTCTACCGCACGCGTCAGGGCGCAGATCGTCGGCCAGGTCACAGCCTTGGAGATCTCCTCTACACTATGAAAGTCACCGGGAGAACTAACAGGGAAACCCGCCTCGATGACATCAACTCCCAACAGTTCCAGCTGCTTGGCCACCTGGATCTTCTCAACCGTATTCAACTGGCAACCGGGCACCTGCTCACCATCACGGAGGGTCGTATCGAAAACAAACAATCTCTCACTCATAATCGTATCTTTTTGTTTTGTGTAACTTTATCGTTCGCTGAATCTTATATATAAAAAAGCCTTCCCACTCACACGGAAATGGAAAGGCTTTATATAGCTCAAGCGTACTCACACTCTAACGCACCTTCTCATTTCCGGCTGTCTTGCGCAGTCGAATAATGTTAATAATGCTCAGAATGTGAATGCTCTGGTTCATATCGATTACTATTTTTATGTTTATGTGTCGTACCCACCATTCTGTGGATGACGATGCAAAGGTATATAAATTTCGCAAAACAAACAAGAGATTGTAAGTTTTTTATGTTGAAAACTTACAATCTCTTGCTATTTTCCGGAAAATTTCCTAATTTAGAACGGTACGGCACCCGGATCGCCCCCTAGAGGATCGTCATCACCATTGATGCGCGAGCCAATGATCTCACCTCCCCCGTCAATTACATCACTGGCAAGTGGACGCAAAGCAGCATCCTCAGGATTGGTAAAGCGCGTGTACTGGCCCTCAAAGTTGAGCAACACCGTGTCGGTCTTACCCTTACGGTGCTTGGCGATGATGATCTCTGCCTTTCCCTGCAGATCGTTTCCCTTCGGGTCTGTCTTGATGCCATAATATTCTGGACGATGGACAAATACCACCATATCGGCATCCTGCTCGATGGCACCCGACTCACGCAGGTCGCTGAGCTGAGGTCGCTTACCTTCATAACCTTCTCGGTTCTCCACAGTACGATTGAGCTGTGATAGTGCCATGACAGGAATATTCAACTCCTTGGCCAGACCTTTCAACGAACGTGAGATGGTGGACACCTCCTCCTGACGGTTGCCAAAACGGATACCACTGGCATTCATCAGCTGCAGATAGTCGATCATGATCATTCGGACACCTTTCTCACGTACCATGCGACGGGCCTTCGTACGAAGTTCAAACACCGACATAGCCGGCGTATCATCTATATAAAGAGGTGCACCTTCGAGCTGATGGAGATTCTTATCAAAACGCTGAAGCTCATCCGGGCGGAGCTGTCCGTTCATAATGGCCTTACCATTGATCTCACAGACATTGGAAATCAGACGGTCGACAAGCTGTACGTTGCTCATCTCAAGAGAGAAGAAGCCAAGAGGGATACGCTGATCGACAGCAATGTTCTTCGCCAACGAAAGGGCAAACGAGGTCTTACCCATGGCAGGACGACCGGCGATAATCACAAGATCGGAATCCTGCCAGCCTGAAGTGAGATCATCGAGCTTATTGTAACCTGTAGAGATGCCCGTCAGACCAGAAGTATTACCCATAGCCTTCTGCAGAATGTCCTGAGCCTGCCGAATCACAGGATCGATCTGCGTAAAGTCCTGTGTCATATTCTTTTGGGACAGTTCAAACAAACTGCCTTCGGCCTTCTGCATCAGCTCATCAATATCCACAGTAGTGTCAAAGGCATCTGTCTCTAGCTGTGAGGCGAAAGAGATGAGTTGTCGGGCCATATACTTCTGCTGAAGGATCTTGGCATGGTATTCGATATTCGCCGAGGAAGCCACATGGGAAGACAATTCGAGGATATAGTCAGTACCGCCGACCTCATCGAAGGTACCCAACTTCTGCAACTCGTTGGTAACCGTCATGATGTCGACAGGACGGTCATGAAGACTCAGACTCTGTATGGCTTCGAATATCTTTTGATGACGTGGTTCGTAAAAAGTCTCCGGATGTAATTTCTCAGCCACGAGCGAGAATGCATCCTTATCTATCATCAGCGCACCGAGCACTACACGTTCCACATCAAGGGCCTGCGGCTGCAAGTGGGCGTATGTAGGATCGATGGGAGTTGACACTTTGCGGCGGGTACGCGTACCGCCTTTACTTTGTGCTGTTGTAGGCATACGATCTATTTGTTTAGAGGGCAAAAATACAAAAAATAAATCATTCATAGGACTCCCGCTCTAAGATTTTGTATTATATTTGCAGTAGAATCAATTAGTAAAACAATGATCACCTTTCCTTGTGCGAAAATCAATCTTGGTTTGAATGTCGTCGCCGAACGCACCGACGGTTACCACGACATAGAGACCGTAATGTATCCCATCCCCCTCACCGATGCGCTAGAGATCAAGTTGATGGGTGAGGAATTTCCTTCCTCCGTGCCATGCGATCTGAAGGTCACCGGCCCTACCGCTGTCGATTGTCCCGAAGCGGATAACCTCGTCGTGAAGGCCTACAACCTGCTGGCCCACGACTTTCAGTTGCCCCGTATACATGCCCATCTCGTGAAGCGGATTCCCTCACAGGCAGGCATGGGTGGAGGATCAGCCGATGGAGCCTTCATGATCAGACTGCTCGACGAGCGCTTCCGCCTGAATATCGGCATCTCCGAGATGGAGCGCTATGCCGCCCGCCTCGGCAGCGACTGCCCCTTCTTCATCACCGCTGAGCCGGCCTACTGCACCGGACGGGGCGAGATCATTGAGCCGGCCGATGGACCAAGAGGTAATCTTCACGGCTACTGGATCGCAGTAGTCAAGCCTCCCGTGGCCGTCTCCACCCGCGAGGCATACGCTGCCCTGGATTGCAAGTGCCCTGCCAAGTGCTGTCACGATGTCGTACGCCAACCCATCACCACATGGCGTACCGACCTGACCAATGACTTTGAGGGCCCCATCTTTAGCCGCCATCCCCAACTGGCACAGATCAAAGAGCGACTCTACAGTATCGGAGCGATCTATGCAGCTATGAGCGGTAGCGGATCAGCCCTCTTCGGCATCTTCCACGAGGAACCGCAAAGCCTCAACAGTCATTTCCCCGACTGCTTTACGTGGCGACATGAACTGTAACCGACGGATATACAACCTCAAATACACGAAAAGACAGATCCCTCCTGATCCGTCTTTTCGTGTGGATAATCTACCTAATGCCCCATCAGTCCGAGCCACCTTCCACTTCCTTAGATATTAGACGCATGGCTTATTAGTACTTGTCTTTGAGTCAACGGCTGACGAGGACGGACAACTTGCGATTATGGGCTGCAGAGGGGCCTTTCCTTATCTGAAAAGAAGTATAAAAGTAAGAAAAGCGTTGGGAAAGAGAAATAAATTACGTATTTTTGCTCTATAAAAGCAATTATCCAAACATTATGGCAAGATTTAAAAGAATACTCCTAAAGCTCTCCGGCGAGAGTCTTATGGGAAAACAGAATTACGGTATTGATCCTGAACGTCTGTCCGACTATGCCCGTCAGATCAAAGAGGTGCACGATATGGGCGTACAGATCGCCATTGTCATCGGCGGTGGCAATATCTTCCGTGGCTTGAGCGGTTCGCAAAAAGGCTTCGACCGTGTGAAGGGTGATCAGATGGGCATGTGCGCCACGGTGATCAACTCCCTGGCACTCAGTTCCGCATTGGGCGCCATCGGTGTGAAGAACAAGGTACTGACCGCCATTCGCATGGAACCTATCGGTGAGTTCTACACTAAATGGAAAGCCATTGAGGCCATGGAGCAAGGCAACATCGTGATCTGTTCTGCCGGCACAGGCAACCCCTACTTCACCACAGATACTGGCTCATCACTGCGTGGCATCGAGGTAGAAGCCGACGTGATGCTCAAAGGTACCCGTGTCGATGGCGTATATACCGCTGATCCCGAAAAAGACCCGAATGCCAAGAAGTTCCATGACATCACATATAAAGAGGTATTGGACAAGGGTCTGAAGGTAATGGACCTTACAGCCATCTGCATGTGTCAGGAAAACAATCTTCCTATCTATGTGTTCAACATGGATATTGTGGGCAACCTGAAAAAGGTGCTCGATGGTGAAGAAATCGGTACATTGGTACACAATTAACATCCCGTCTTCTGAGACCTAAAGAAAGCGGAGAGCCCTCATTGAGCTCTCCGCTTTTTCTGTTCTATTTTCTTGTCCTTATTTTATTATAGAATCGTGAAAGTCGTCAATTGTTGCCATTCTATGAACGGACACCACTCCATTTGTTTTTAATGTAGATGATGATATTCATAATCACATACAAAGCAATGATTATGGCAAAACCATAAAGTTGGAAGAAGATCAGCAATAACGCACTGACCACGAGGAAGGTGTATCGCAACTCATTGCCTTTCCATCCCCAATGCTTGAATTTCAATGCGAACATTGGGATCTCGCTGACCAAGAGATAGCAGCTCACCAGCATAAGCACCAGCAACCACAAACCGTCTGTCCGCTGATCAGGCATCTGCTCACTACGTGCTAAGATCAGAGCTGCCCAGAAAAGGGCGTTGGCAGGGGTTGCCAGACCGATGAAGCCCATTGTCTGCCGTTCGTCCAGATTGAACTTTGCCAGGCGAAGGGCGGAGAAGGCTGCCATGATGAAGGCACAGGCTGCCAGAATGTTTTGGTAGGGCTGCAGGAAAGCCGGGAACACACACGACTGCAATTCTGCGAAAAGTATTGCAGAGGGTGCCATACCGAACGTGATATCGTCGGCCAGTGAATCCAATTCCTTGCCTATAGGCGAAGACACATGTAAAAGACGGGCCGACATACCATCAAAGAAATCAAATACCGCTCCGACAATGATCATCACCATTGCCCACAGGGGTGAACCGTAGAATGCGAAAACCGTAGCGATACATCCGGAGATGAGGTTACAGCATGTCAACGTATTAGGTATATGTTTCCTTATCATCTTATTTCTTCAGTTTTGCGATCACAGTGAGGTCACCCGTAGTCTTCTGTCCCATCTTTACGCACACCTCAGCATCCAGTGGCAGGAAAACGTCAACACGACTACCGAGCTTGATAAACCCCAAATGCTCATCTATATAGCACTCCTCACCTTCTTTTGCATAAGTGACAATACGACGCGCCACAGCTCCTGCTATCTGCCGGCAGAGCACATCCGTACCATCATCAGTAGTGATCATCACATCGGCACGCTCATTTTCCTCACTGGCTTTTGGCAGCCAAGCCTTGTGATAATTGCCATTCTGATGTTTCACGAACTTTACCTTTCCGTCCACTGGAAACCAATTGGCATGTACATTGAAAAGACTCATAAAGATGCTGATCATCAAGCGCTTCTCATGGAAATATTCATTTTCCTCCACTTCCTCGATCACGACGACCTTACCGTCTGCGGGAGCCACGACAAGGCCGGATGTATCCTCTACATTGAGATAACGCACAGGACACTGATAGAAATTGAGGACGATGAGGTACACGACAGTAGCAATTACAAAAAAGACACCTGCCGGCCACTTGGTATCAAACCCATACCACAAAGCGGCCGTAATGACCACCAAGGCTATCAGGCTGTAGACCAAAGTATCGGTTCCTTCTCGATGTATTCTGATTTTTTTTAGTTTTCTTATTTTATTGCCTACCATAGGTAATAGAGTAATAGTATACGTATTTCGTGCAAAGATAGTCATTTTACATCAACCGACAAATTTATTTCGCATAAAACTGCATCTTTTAAAATATTTAGTCGTACTTTTGTATCAAATCAAGATTTGGGTTATGATACAAGCTATCTTAACATTTCTACTATTACTGACATTTTATCTTTCTTTATGGACCCAAATGTTTAAAATGCTTACTGCTGATAATCCGTTGTCCAGCAGTAGGGTCAACATCATCTAGCTTGGACCGGATCGGATCGCGTAAGGGTCACTACAACGATACTGCCTTCTGTCACGCACCGTGAGGGTTCCTTCCCTTCAGGCGGACACATTAGCTTCCATACCAATACCCTCTACAGAGAGCATCGAGGGATTCCGCTCATAAACATCGGACAAGTCGGTTGTGACCTAACGGCACCGGCTAGAAGTTGAGATCAAGGATTCCCTAACCAAATCCTGCAATAAAAAAGGCTGTCTTCATAATGAAGACAGCCTTATTATTATGATATGCCTTGGATTATTTCAGCAGCTTCTGAGCCTGCTTTACCATCTTTTCAGCTTGTTTCTCGATATTTTTCAGTTCCTTGCTTTCTGAGCCATTAGCCTTCTTCTGAGTCTTATCCAACTGAGCGGAAAGCTGCTGAATGTGTGACTCTACGTCCTCTTTCTTCACATTGTTCTTTGACTTAGCCAACCATTCTTTCATACCCTGAGTCTTGAGAGAAAGGGTAGCCGTCTCAGCAGCCAGCTCGGTAGCAGCCTCTTCTGCCGGAGTGGCAAATGCGTGGTGGAATCCTTTTACATCGTTCCAGTGACCGCGAGTAAAGTCGGGAACTGCGACAGGTGCGCAACCGTTATCCATAGAGAGGGTTCCAAGTTCTGCCAGAGAGCACCACTCAGCCAAGTCGTACACATCCATGTCCAATGGCAGTCCGTTCTGCAGGCAATACACCAGACGGCTGTCCATAATGAAGTCCATGCCACCGTGTCCGCCTACTTCCTTGGCCATCTCACCATATTTCTTCAGAATCGGGTGCTGGTATTTGTCAACCAGTGCCTGCATTTCCTTTTCAGGAAGGAAAGAGTGAGAACTCAGATTATCTACCTTCGGCTGTACACCGGAAGCCTTCATCTGGTCTGCATCCACTGCATAGCCTTCTACCGGATACTTATTGGCAAAACCCTTTGTTCCAGTCAACTGGTACAAGCGGTTATAAGGTTGCGGATTCATCACGTCATGCTGGATCTCGATGACTTTTCCCTGAGCGGTACGGATCAGGGTAGTGGTATGGTCGCCGTTACGGAATTCCTCGCAGGGCTTACCCGTTGCCTGCTCTACCAATTCCTTGCCGTGTACGGATTTTGTATCCATGGCCACCAGGGTGGTCATACGGTCACCTCTATGAATGTTGAGAGCCTGAGCCACAGGGCCAAGTCCGTGAGTAGCGTAAACGTCGCCACGATTCAGCATGTTGTAACGCAGACGCCAACCCAGCTTGTCGTCCTTGCCGTTCTTCCAGTAGTACGGCCAGAACTCCCTCAGGTTGTGGATGTAAGCTCCCTGTGCGCGAAGGATCTCACCAAACACGCCATGTTGTGCCATGTTCAAGGTATTCATCTCAAACCAGTCGTAGCAGCAATTCTCCAGAATCATACAATGCTTGCGAGTAGTCTCTGACAGGTTGATGAGCTCCCAGCACTGTTCCAGATTCATGGCTGAGGGCACCTCAATGGCTACGTTCTTGCCATGCTGTAAGGCATACTTGGCAATGGGGAAGTGATGATCCCAGTCGGCTGCAATATATACCAAGTCAATGTCCTTGCGTTCGCAGAGTGCCTTATAGCCTTCTGGACCTGAATAGATGGCTGCCTCAGGCAGGCAAGCCTTCTGCAAGTATTTCTGACATCCTTCGGCACGTTCCTTCTCGTAATCACATAAAGCTACGATTTTAGTTCCAGCAATGTGCGTAAAACGCTCTACGGCGCCAGGACCACGCATACCCAGTCCCACGAATCCTACACGGACTACGCTCATCTTGGGAACGGTCAGTCCGAGTGCACATTTCTGTCCAGCCGGACGTTCAGGAGATTTAACGACGATAGTACCCTTATTCCATTCCCATTTGGTTGAAGGAGAAAGGCTCTGTGCAAGCATTGGAGCCGGAGTACCGATTAATGTTAATGCGGTGCAAGCACCTAAAATCAATTTTCCAAAATGTTTCATAGCTTTATTGCCTTGAAGTTGGTTTAATCGCTGGCAAAGATATAAAAAAAACATTATCGCACAAAAGTTTCTGCCATAAAACACGTGCATATTTAAAAAAAATAATAATTTTCTTCTAAAAAGAAACAAATTGAATGATATGGAGAATGATTCATAAACAAACTGGCCTTAACCAACAAGCCGTATTGCCTATTGGGCAACGGCAACCCAAGGTCTGATAAGCTGTCGGTACAGTGTCTATCCGCAAATTTTCATCTTAAAGTCACCCTATGGGCTTATACAATATCTCTCGTGCTCCGACTGCCATTTCGACCATCATCTTGACCCGACATATCCCGTCATACCCTTGACAAGGGGTGACAGGCCATCCGACAATGGGACGAGATCTTTCAGATCCCTAATGTCCGACTTGGGGCAAATGTCACTTGGCGAAGGGGCATTCTCATACGAGGTCCTATAAAAAAGGTATAGGCACAAGGACGTTTCAACCGAAATGCCCTTATGCCCGAGTTAAAAGAATACGATCTTACGTCTTCTCTCAAATATCCTTATGTCCTCACTTAAGACGTCGTAGCGTCTACGCTAAAACACAAGGACATTGTTCATGTCTCATTCTTAGATCAGTCAACTGGCACGATCTCAAAGATTTCCGTCTTTCCTTCCAGACGAATCTTGCTAACATTCTTATTGGTCAATTCAATTCTCGCATAAGGAGTGTCGATCATAGTCTCAGACACAACCTTGCCTTTCTTGTCCAGCTGCACGCATTTTATCGGAGCAGCCAATTGGTTCAGCAATAAGATGTAAGCCTTGACATCTTTATTTACCCCAAAAGTCATGGCTTTCGTACTTTGGTAGGATGTGGCTAGGTTGTTGTCGAAAGCATAGACAGCCTTGCCCAGCGTATCCGCCTCAAGCGTGAAGCCGAGGTTGTCCGGACGAAGCGGGTTCACATCGAACGAGCGGACGGAAGCATAGTTGGTCCGTTTGGAATCCAATCGTTTCAGGCGGACATAGCGTGCTTTTTCCGGAGCCCCTTGCCAATGGATGACATATTGCTTGTTCAGTTCGCCGGTGAGTGCCTTCCAGGTCTTTCCATCTGTAGAACACTCTACCACGGCATGATCAAAATAATCCACATCGTCTTTGGAGTTTCTTCCCTGAAGGATGGAGATCTCCGTTACATCGCGCACATCGCGCAAGTCTACACCAATCCAATCGTTCGGCTTCTGGGCTATTCCCGAAGTATAGAAAGTCGTAGAATCGTTGTCGAGCATCAGCTTGGTCTGTACGGTATGCGCACTATTGAAAGAGCCGATGCCCTTGTAATCGCTCGGCACCTTACCCGAGAGCTTCTTCAAGTATCCATGCGCCATATCGTCCATCGCATTCTCATAGAATGGTTGGAGCTTCAATGTACCCGACTTATGTGCTTCGTAGTTTTTCCGGTCTTCCGGAGTCATGATGTTCTGTATATATTTAGTCCAGAACAGCGCATCGTCCTGCCCAGATCGGTAAATACGTGCCAGTTCGATGGCCTGTTTGCCACGTGTACCCAATTTGCCAAACTCAGTCAACCAAGGACGGAGTTCCTTGAGCAATGCCTTGTTCTTGCAACCACTTTCCAAACGGGCGGGAGTATTTTCCACCTTCTTGAACTCTTCCTCAAGTGCATTGGCAGCCGCATCGTCCCAGTCAGCAATACGGAAGGTCTTTGTTTCCCACGACTCATCCCTCCGATAGCCATTCTCGTTATCGCTGGAATGAATGGCGAAGGTACGGTACGCATCGGTGGCATCAGGTACCAGCTCAGCCAGTCCCCGTTCCCAGTTATCAATGGCATTGTAGTCGGCAATGTTCCAGGCATAATCGGCCACTCCATACAAGGCCAGCTTAGAGGCCTCACCGTGTTCCATCGGATTGCTGACCACACCACAAGTCTCATGTGCCGTCAGACTGGTATCCAGTCCGTAGACCGGTCCTTGAAGCAGGAAGTTACGAATATAGTCGGTCACCGGATAGTTCCACCAGTAGTATGCCGGACGCTTGATACGTGAATTGATGAACTCAAGAGTCTCGGGAGTCATGTCACTGCATACCACATCGCCCGTCCAGAACACCTTAATATCAGGATTCAAATTCTTTCCATAAATGGCCAGACTACCTTTTTCTGTCGGGTTGGCCCAAAGTCCGGAATAGTCGGTCGGACATACCGTCAGTGGCGACACATCTCCTTTCACCTTCACAAATTCTTCGGTCAGACGGTTCAACAGTTCCGTTTGCTTCAACGGATTGGTACCTTCACCCGAAATGTCATCGAAGAAGATGGCAAAATGACGGACTCCCAGGTCATACATCCAGTTAAACTTGTTGATCAGGTTCTGATAATCTTCTTCGTTCCACTTAATGTCCTGTCCCGGATGAATGGCCCAGACGAAATCTACATAATTCCGGTTACAGGCATCTACCAGTTCCTTGATATGTTGTGCTTCTTTCTCCGGATAAGGCAGGCGCCAGTTCGGGCAACTATGGTAAGGATCATCTTTAGGACCATATAAATAAGTATTCATCTTAAACTTACCATAAAAATCAATCAATGACAGACGCACTTCATGTGACCAGGGAGTACCATAGAAACCTTCCACTACGCCACGATTGGGCAGATCCGGATAATCATTGATCTCCACGCAGGGCAAAGCACCTTGAGCGGAAATCGGACTTTCTGCCAGCTGTTTTAATGTTTGGATGCCGTAGAAGGCTCCTCGTGCATCGTATCCTGTCAGGGTTATTTCCTTAGGGTTGACGATCAACGAGTAAGCTCCTGACATCTCTTTTACCCCGGCTTTCCGAGCTGCCTTCGGTCCGAAATCAATGGTGAGCTTAATCCCCTTTTTACTTACAGTCAAAAAATCCAGATAAGCCGAAAATTTACCCTGCTTATCTTTCAATTTGATACCTTGTGAGATGGGACAAGTAGTGCCATCATCTACTTTTTTTAACTGATGAGGCGTAGGATTAATGATAAGACCGTGATGGTCTATCTTTTCTCCCGGCACTATCCGTACATCCTGCTTCTCAGAACGTTGGGACGAAAGGTCGAATCCCGTTTCTTGTGCTGATAGAGGCCCATACACAAAGGAGCACAGCAGTGCGGCAGTCACGCATTTAGCGTAATGATTCATTTTCATAACAGTGGAGGTTTTTAATAAAGAAAAGGGGTTGTTAGATTTAAATTTTGAGTCAAAGATACAATTTGTTTCTGACTCCTGCAAGCCTTACGCACGTAATTGCTCCTTTGATATATATTATTATTACCCCGGCAAAGTGAATTAAGATAAATTAACTGAAAACTTGGCAAGACAAGGCCTTTTAGCCTATTTGATGGAGAGTTGCATCAAAATGTATGCTAAGCCGCATATTAATTCGTCTTCCTGCCTTTGGGGCGAATGTCGTCCCTTTCTGATGGAGATCAAGACAATTTTCCTATCAGCAGGCAACCGAAAAAAGCAACGTTGAATTTTGGCCGTCTCACTTTTTCGCTGTAACTTAGCACACCAAAAGAAAACGCATTTATGATAGACTTCGTACATCTGCACGTCCACACCCATTATTCTATTTTGGACGGACAGTCAAAAGTAAACCACCTGGTGGACAAAGCCGTTGCCGACGGCATGAAGGGCATGGCCATCACCGACCACGGCGTGATGTACGGCATCAAGGAATTTGCCGATTATTGTGCAGGCATCAACAAGCAACGCAAGAAAGAGGGTAAGGAGCCCTTTAAGCCGATCTTCGGTTGCGAGATGTACGTCGCCAATGATCACAAGGAGAGCAAGGACAGGAGCAAAGGTGACAATAAGCGCTACCACCTCATCGTCCTTGCCAAGAACTATCATGGATACAAGAACCTCATCAAGCTCGTCAGCAACGCCTGGGTAGACGGTTTCTACACCCGGCCGCGTACCGACCGTTACGACCTTGAGAAATACCACGAGGATCTGATCGTCTGCTCCGCCTGCATCGCCGGCGAGGTGCCTTCCAAGATTCTGGAAGGTGACATCGACGGTGCCCGTGAAGCCGTACAGTGGTATCACCGCGTCTTTGACGACGACTACTATCTCGAGCTGCAGCGCCATGAGGTCAAGGATCCCAACATTGTCGCCAACCGCGAGACTTTTCCCCTGCAGCAGAAAGCCAACAAGGTCCTCATAGAGCTCGCGCGCGAATATGGCGTAAAGCTCGTCTGCTCCAACGACTGCCACTTCGAGGACAAGGACACCGCCGAGGCCCACGACCACCTGCTTTGCATCTCCACGGGTAAGGATCTTGACGACCCCAACCGTCTGCGCTACACCAAGCAAGAATGGTTCAAGACGCAACAGGAGATGAACGACATCTTCTCCGATATCCCCGAAGCGCTCAGCAACACCTGTGAGATACTCGACAAGGTGGAGATCTACTCCATCGATCACGGCCCCATCATGCCGTTTTTCCCCATACCCGAGAGCTTCGGTACGGAGGAGGAATGGCACACGAAGTTCTCCGAGGAAGACCTCTACAAAGAGTTCACCACCGATGAGAACGGCGAGCATCCCCTCTCACCGGAGGAGGGACAGAAGGTCATCGACCGTCTGGGCGGTTACGACAAGATCTACCGTATCAAGTTCGAGGCCGACTATCTGGCCAAACTCGCCTACGAGGGTGCCCGCCGTCTCTATGGCGATCCTATCCCCGACAACGTAGCCGAGCACGTGAAGTTCGAGCTTCACGTGATGAAGACCATGGGCTTCCCCGGCTACTTCCTCATCGTACAGGACTTCATCAACTCCGCACGCAACGATCTGGGAGTATGGGTAGGGCCGGGACGTGGATCGGCAGCCGGATCGGTAGTGGCCTACTGTCTGGGTATCACCAAGATAGACCCTCTGAAATACGATCTGCTGTTCGAGCGTTTCCTCAACCCCGACCGTGTCAACCTACCTGATATCGATACCGACTTCGACGACGACGGACGCGGCAAGGTGCTCCGCTGGGTGATGGACAAATATGGAGCAGAGAACTGCGCACACATCATCACCTATGGCACGATGGCCACCAAGAACTCCATCGCCGACGTGGCACGTGTGGAGGGCCTGCCGCTCGACAAGTCCAACGCACTGAAGAAGGCTATCCCCGACCGTTTGCCCGACGGCATGAAGATGAACCTGGGCAATGCCATCAAGTGCACTCCCGAGCTGCGAGAGGCCGAGGCTTCGCCCGATCCGCGCGAACGCAATACCATCAAATATGCACGGCAGCTTGAAGGCACCATCCGTGGAACAGGCATTCACGCCTGCGGATTCATCATCTGCCGTGACCCTATCTCCGACTGGGTGCCCGTCATGACCGCGCCCGACCCCGATTTCCCGGAGCTGAAGTGTGCTGTGACGCAATACGACGGTCACGTCATCGAGTCGACGGGACTCATCAAGATGGACTTCCTCGGACTGAAGACGCTCTCCGAGTTGAAGGAAGCCTGTAAGGTGGTGAAGCAGACCACGGGTAAGGACATCGACCTCGACAACATCCCCATCGACGATCCCGCCACCTACAAGCTCTACCAGGAGGGACGCACCATCGGCACCTTCCAGTTCGAGTCGCCCGGCATGCAGAAATACCTGCGTGAGCTCCATCCCACCGTATTTGAGGACCTCATAGCCATGAACGCCCTCTACCGTCCGGGACCTATGGACTATATTCCTGAGTTCATCCGACGCAAGAACAATCCCGCGCTGGTGACCTACGATATCCCCTGCATGGAAAAATATCTGAAGGACACCTACGGCATCACGGTATATCAAGAGCAGGTGATGCTCCTGTCGCGTCAGCTGGCCAACTTCACCCGCGGTGAATCCGATGCCCTGCGTAAGGCCATGGGTAAGAAGAAGAAAGCCATCGTAGACGCCATGAAGCCGAAATTCATCAAGCAGGGAACGGAGAACGGACACGACCCGAAGATCCTCGAAAAGATATGGAGCGACTGGGAGAAATTCGCATCCTACGCCTTCAACAAGTCGCATGCCACATGCTATTCATGGGTGGCCTACCAGACGGCCTACATGAAGGCCAACTATCCCGCCGAGTTCATGGCCGCCCTGATGACCCGCCGCTTCGCACAGATCACGGAGATCACGAAGCTCATGGAGGAATGCAAGAACATGGGCATCCCCACCCTCGGTCCCGACGTGAACGAGAGCTTCATCGGCTTCGGTGTGAACAAGAAAGGTGAGATCCGCTTCGGTCTCTCTGCCATCAAGGGCATGGGGTCCGGCGCTGCGGAGGCCATCGTCCGCGAGCGCGAGCAGAATGGTCCCTACAAGGACATCTACGACTTTGCCAAGCGCATCAGCTTCAAGGATGTCAACCGCAAATGCTTCGAGTCGCTGGCGCTCAGCGGCGGCTTCGACTGTTTCGGACTCATGCGTGAGCAATATCTCGCACCCAATGCAAAGGGCGATCTCTTTCTCGACGTGCTCGTACGCTTCGGCCAGCAATATCAGGCCGATAAGGCTTCACAGAGCATGTCACTCTTCGGATCAGCTGATGATGTTGCCATTGCCCTGCCACCCATCCCTAAGGCCGAGGCATGGAGCAGCATCGAACGTCTGGGAAAGGAAAAAGAGCTCGTCGGCATCTTCCTCTCCGCGCACCCGCTCGACGACTATTCCATCATCCTCAAGAAGCTCTGCAACACCCACTGTAATGAGGTGACACGGGAGAACTACGACCGGCTCGCACAGCGACAGGAACTTACTTTCGGTGGTATCGTCACCGACGTGAAACAGCGTTTCACCAAGCGGGGAGAGCCCTTCGGCATCGTCACTATCGAAGACTATGACGGGCCGGGAGAGATCGCGCTCTTCGGCAACGACTGGGGACAATGGAACAGCCGGCTCATCGTCAGCAGCTCGGTCTACATCACCGCACAACTGACCAAGAAGTTCGCTTCCAGCAACTTCTTCTCCCTGCAGATCAAGAATGTGGAATACATGCAGAGCGTGAAGGAGCAGCGCATCAACCGGCTCACCATCACCCTGCACGCACGCGACATCAACGAGGTGGTGACCAATGACATCCTTTCGCTCGTCAACGACTCGCCGGGGCATACGGAGCTGTTCTTCAACATCAACGATGAGGAGAACAAGGCCAACATCCTGCTCAGGGCCGTCAAGAAGAAGATCGAGGTGACCAACCACCTCGTCAACTTCCTCGAGCAACAGTCCAACATGAGCTATCAGTTGAATTAGAAAAATCAAAACATACAAGATCATGAAGATTACTATCGACTCTTTGGAAAACATCCACGCCGCAGCGCGTGAGTTTATCAAGAACATGGGCGACGGAACCGTCTTCGCATTCTATGGCAAGATGGGAGCCGGCAAGACCACTTTCATCAAGGCCGTATGCGAGGAGCTCGGCGTAGAGGATGTCATCACCTCACCGACCTTCGCCATCGTCAACGAATACCGTTCGGCAACGACCGACGAGCTGATCTATCACTTTGACTTCTACCGCATCAAGAAGCTTGAGGAGGTCTACGACATGGGCTATGAGGACTATTTCTACAGCGGAGCACTCTGCTTCCTCGAGTGGCCGGAGCTCATCGAGGACATCCTCCCCGGTGACGCGAAGAAAGTGACCATCACCGAACAGCCCGACGGATCGCGTATCGTGGAATTCTAACGGCACAAAGTTTGCAGAATTAAAAATATTCGATTAACTTTGCACACAAATTCAACAAATCAACAAAAGAAAGCAATGGAAGTAGAAATTACAACTGAGAACTTTGAGAGCTATAAGAATGGTGAGCTGCCATTAGTAGTTGACCTGTGGGCTACATGGTGCGGTCCCTGCCGTATGCTTGCCCCCACTATCAAGGAATTGGCCGATGATTACGATGGCAAGATCGTTGTCGGCAAGTGCGACGTAGAAGAGAATGATGATATCGCCATGCAGTTCGGTGTACGCAACATCCCCACCATCCTCTTCTTCAAGGGCGGACAACTGGTCGACAAGTTCGTGGGCGCCGCCTCAAAGAACGTGCTCGACGAGAAGTTCAAGGCTCTGCTCTAACCCTCTCTATCCCGATATGGCTCCAACCGCCACATCGGGATTTTTATTCCTGCCCCTTAGACACAAGGGGCTTTTTCCATCTCACCCGACAGACGGCAGCCGCCGCGTCAGGTGCTATCCGCTGTTCAGGATCATTATCTCCCACCTTTACATGACATCAACATCTCCGGCCAAGAACCGTGCCTCTAACGATCTTATCTATGGTCTCAACGATCGCCCCGCACTGAAAGAGACCATCTTTGCTGCCCTTCAGCATCTGCTCGCCATCTTCGTGGCCATCATCACGCCACCGCTGATCATCTCCAATGCGCTCGGCTTCGATGTCCACACCACCGGCTTCCTCGTATCGATGTCGCTGTTCGTTTCGGGCATCGCCACATTCATCCAGTGCCACCGCATCGGACCTATCGGCACAGGGCTGCTCTGCATACAGGGCACCAGCTTCTCCTTCATCGGTCCGATCATCGGAGCAGGCATGCTCGGCATGGTCAACGGCAAGCTCAACGTGGAGATGGCACTGAGCTACATCTTCACCGCCTGCATGTTCGCCTCCATCGTGGAAATGATCGTCAGCCGCATACTCCCCTACACCCGCAAGATCATCACACCGCTCGTGTCAGGCATCGTCGTCACGCTCATCGGCATGAGCCTCATCAAGGCAGGCATCAACTCGTGCGGAGGAGGAGCGGAGGCACAGGCCGACGGCACCTTCGGCTCGCTTACTAACCTCGGACTGGCCGCCCTCGTACTCGTCCTCATCGTCATCTTCAACCGCTCCGGCAACCGCTTCCTGCGCATGAGCTCCATCGTCCTCGGACTGCTCGCCGGATGCGTCGTCGCCTACTTCATCGGCATGATCGATTTCAAGAGCGTCACCGACTACGGAGGATTCTACATCCCCACACCCTTCAAGTACGGCCTCCACTTCGACATATCGGCCTTCATCGGACTGGGACTGGTCTATCTCATCACGGCCATAGAG